>Ga0209345_10002402_pt1 | contig 20728 bp, 13 predicted proteins | sample Cruoilmetagenom7_FD_187294 | JGI IMG/M metagenome (GOLD analysis project Ga0209345, IMG submission 187294) | Oil polluted marine microbial communities from Coal Oil Point, Santa Barbara, California, USA - Sample 7 (SPAdes) (version 2) | ecosystem: Environmental > Aquatic > Marine > Oil seeps ... | reverse complement strand
CGGCTTTCCAGCCGCGACTGTCGCGGCTGGAAAGCCGCTCCCACAATTTTTCCCACTAATCTGCGATGAACCAAAAAAACTATAGGGTGAGTGATCATGCAATACAAAAAACCAAGACGGATATTTGAAGATTCCGGCGTTGTGAATCCGGTAGACGCCTATCATGTTCTCCTTGACAACGTGGCAAACACAAAGGGTCAGGATATTAAAACAATGGTTGACCTGGGGAGGTACTTTTCCATATTCGCTCCCAGGCAGAGCGGTAAGACAACATTCTTTGAGGACTTTTGCAGTCGGCTTGAAGCAGATCCCACATACATCCCCATTCTTTTGAGTTTTCAGAATTTTAAAAGCCTTGACACTGAGACATTTTATGGACGCATTCAAAAAAATCTGGTTGAACAGTTGGTTAACAGGTTGGGTTCAGTAAACTGCCCCCAAAAAGACGATGTTGAAGAATATATCGGGTCAATAAACATGACTGATCATCTCTCATTTTATGACCTGTTAGAGGGTTTAAACAACTTGATAAAACTGAAAAAAATAGTCATCTTCATTGATGAGTTTGACGGCATCCCCATTGACGAGCTTGAGAACTTTCTCACCACATTGAGAGAGTTATACCAAAAATACAAGATGCACAAAGAGAAGGTCCTCTATTCCGTCAGTCTGGTAGGAATTAGAAACATAACAAAGTTGATTGTCGGAGGAGTATCCCCTTTTAATATTGCGGATCAGGTCAAGTTGCCCCCATTTTCACTTGAGAATGTCAGTGATCTTTATGCACAATATACCAAAGAGACAAACCAGCCGTTTACTGAAGAGTCAGTACAGAGGATATATGAAGAGACCGCGGGACAGCCCTGGCTGGTGAATAGACTGGGGACGATTCTCACTGTTGATATCAAGCCTGATACCACAGCGCCCATCGCAGAAGAGGATGTGGAGAACGCAATACGGAATCTTCTCAAAGAGAGGAACAGCCATTTTGATAACCTTCTGGAAAAGGCAAAACTTTACAAAGAGACCTTTATAGAGATCGTGTTCAACGGGGTTGAGTATAATCCTGATGATGAAGAGCAATCATGGTTAGAACAATACGGGTTGGTTAAAGAAAAGGATGGTTTGGCAATCGTTGCTAATCCGATGTACAAGAAGCGGTTCTTAAAGGCCTTTTTTTATGAAGTTGCAGACAAGATGGATATCTCTTCTAAAAGGTACTACCTGACCGACGGAAATCTAAACATGGAAAACATACTGGGTGATTTTGAAAAATATATTGCCCAGATCGGCGCTGTAGCCTTTTATTCCACAAACAAGCCCATGGAGGTTACAGGAAAGTTTCAGCTTACTGCCTGGCTTTATCAGTTTGTCCCGGCAGGGGTGGGTAGTCTGTATCATGAGAGCAAGACCGGCCTCGGTGCAATGGATATATTACTTCACTACAGACAGAAAAAATATATTATTGAAACAAAGATCAACAGGTATCCAGGCACTATCGATGATGCCATTGAGCAGTTGACTGAAAAGTATCTTCTACCGGAAAGGGTTGATCATGGCTATGTTGTTATTTTCGATCCAAAGACCAAAGTGGGTGAGTTATGCACGCCTCGGATACACCGTGTGAAAGATAAGGAGATATTGAGTTTTAATATAGGGATTGGGAAGTAACAGTGCGGGTTACGGGTTGCAGGTTGCGGGTTGCGGGATAGACGGTTGATTCAACCACGAAATACACGAAAAACACTAAAAAACAAGATATTTAGTATGTTTCGTGGTCAATAACATAAAGGCGTGATCATTACAGACAACAAAACCAGACCCTATGCTGACAGCGAAAACGATGCTTCTAAGAAGACTACTGCTTATGGGTCGGAAACAGGGAAGACCCAGGCATATGAAAATAAGGACTCAGGCCGTTTGCCTAAGTCCTTGATTTTACTGGCACGCCCAGCAGGATTCGAACCTGCGACCTACGGATTCGTAGTCCGTCGCTCTATCCATCTGAGCTATGGGCGCAATCTGGCGGAGAGAGAGGGATTCGAACCCTCGGTGAGGTTTTTGCCCCACACTCGCTTAGCAGGCGAGCGCCTTAAGCCAACTCGGCCATCTCTCCTCAAACATCCTCTTTCGCAATTCACTTTTTTGATAGGATAAAAGAATCAGGTGTCTCAGTCAATTCTATGGATATTTTCTACCAGGAGATTTGAATAAGACTTACCTTTTTGCCTGTGGCGGAGGGAGTAGGATTCGAACCCACGGACCTTTCGGTCAACGGTTTTCAAGACCGCCGCCTTAAACCACTCGGCCATCCCTCCGTGAGAGTCAGTTCAAGGAACTGAGCGAAGGAAAAACCCAAACGCCGCACAAACAATCCCGTAGACTGACGCAGAGATTGCGAAAAAGGGCAATTTCTGAATAGAAACTAACTATCCCACCCTTCTATCTTTTCTGCTCCACCCAGATACGGTCTTAGCACCTCAGGAACTGTTACGCTCCCATCGGCCTCTTGATAATTCTCCAGTATAGTTATGAAGGTCCTTCCCACGGCAAGTCCCGATCCGTTAAGGGTGTGGACAAAACGCGTCTTTGATTTCCCTTCCGGCTTGTATCGAATATTTCCTCTTCGAGCTTGAAAGTCTTCAAAGTTACTGCAAGATGATATCTCTACAAATCTCCCTTGTCCTGGCAACCACACCTCAATGTCGTAAGTTTTAGCTGCTGAAAAACCCAGATCGCCAGTGCAAAGGCTGACAACTCTGTACGGCAACCCCAATCTCTTTAAAACCTCTTCGGCATTGACAAGTAGCTTCTCCAGCTCATCATAGGAAGTCTCAGGGGTAACAAATTTGACCAGTTCAACTTTATTGAATTGGTGTTGCCTGATCAGTCCCCTCGTATCTTTACCGTAGCTCCCTGCTTCACTGCGAAAACAAGGGGTATAAGCAGTATAGTACAAAGGAAGGTCGTTGCTTTTTAGTATCTCATTTTGATGAATATTCGTTACCGGAACCTCTGCAGTTGGAATAAGATAGTAATCGAGTCCGTTTAATTTGAAAAGGTCTTCTTCGAATTTTGGAAGCTGTCCCGTATTCGTCATGCTTTGCTTATTGACGATGAACGGGGGCAATACCTCTATATACTTATGCTCAATAGTATGCAAATCCAACATGAAGTTAATTAAGGCGCGTTCGAGTCTTGCCCCCCACCCCTTATATAATGCAAACCTTGATCCAGTGATCTTGGCAGCTCTTTCAAAATCCAGTATCCCCAACCCCTCACCTATATCCCAATGGGGTTTTGGATGGAAAGGAAGCTTGGGTATATCTCCCCATCTCTCCACCTCTAGATTATCCTCTTCACCCTCTCCTGCTTTGACGGAAGAATGAGGCATATTCGGGATGTTGAGCATACTCTCATGGATCAGTTGCTCTTTTTCACTCAACCTGATGTCCAAATCCTTTATCCTGTGGGACACATCCCGCATCGCGGCTATTTCCGAGGATGCCTCCTTTTTCTGCTTCTTCAGCCTTGCAATTTCTTCAGAAACAGTATTCCTCTTGAACCTCAGAGCTTCGGCCTCCTGGAGGATGTCCCTCCTCTCAGAGTCCAATTTAATGAATTCAGTGAGGTCGAGATGGAGCCCTCTGTGTTGGGTCTGTTCTCTCACACTATCTATGTTTTCTCTAACAAACCTTAAATCCAACACTTTTTTAGTGTCCTGTTTATCCTTCAAATGACAAAATGAATGAGTTGCCGGGGAGAGCTTTTGCCCAGAATAAAGGTAAAAATATCTCATTTATGGACGGGCACTATTTATATTTGTATTGATATTTGTATTGGGGCACCGTCTCTTAAAAAGTTTCTCAATAACTCAGGGGGGGGTAACGATACCTAAGCGGAGTGGATCACTCTTATGAACGACATCATAAATTTTGGAACGCAAGTAATAGCCAAAAGTAGGTTCGTAAAAGATCATTCAAGTCATATTCTGACAAACCGCACAGGTGGAAATTAGAGCCGAACCTGAAAAACCATTGAGAAAGCTAAAGCAGATCATAAGCCGAGTTCTGTTCCCTAATGGTTTGTCCCTTTCTGTGCAAGGGCCCTAGCCCTGCCAAGGAAGGGTATCATTGGGGCGATGATCATTCATCTAGGCCCAATGTTGCCATTGGGCTCAAGCGACTTACCCGTCCCGTCATCCGAGAACCCTACTTAAGGGCTTCCTCAAATCTTAAACGGGCCATTACAGTTCTCCTTTATAGAGAAGACGGGATCTATTTAGTCTTGCTCCAAGTGGGGTTTGCCTAGCCCCCGATGTCACCATCGGGACTGGTGAGCTCTTACCTCGCCGTTTCACCCTTGCCTTATAAGATAGTGCCCTATAGATACTCGGCACTACTCACATGGCGGTTTGTTTTCTGTGGCACTTTCCTTATCCCGATTGCTCGGAACAGTCCGCGTTACGGACCACCCTGCCCTACGGAGCTCGGACTTTCCTCTCGTCCAGACCATGTTGTGGACTGGACCAGCGATCATCTGATCTGCCTTAGCAATTCTGCTTATATAAAGCTGGCCTCGTTAAAGGTTAAACCTTCCTCATGCTTTTCATCTATAGCTACATTGGCAAGCCTGTCAGCATGGTGATTCTTTTCTCTTTTAATATGCATTATATCATACTGACCAAACCTTTCCAACAACTTCTTTACCTCATTGTACAGAAGTATCAATTTCTCATTCTTAACACGATAAGCTCCATTTAGCTGCTTGACCATCAATTCTGAATCACTAAAGACACGAACACTGTTTCCCCCTATGCTCAAAACCTCTCTGAGTCCGAATATCAATGCTAGGTATTCGGCAACGTTATTTGTGTTCTGTCCAAGATATTTTGAAAACTCCATGATCACATTGCCCTTCTGATCTATAACGACTGCTCCTGCCCCAGCCTCTCCAGGATTTCCACGAGATGCGCCATCAGTGTAGAGAAAATAATCATAGCGATTTAAGGAGGAGTGATCTTCTAGATTGCATTGATAAAACTCTGCTGATTTGCGTAATATATTCTGTACATCCTCCATTGAAACCATAGGGAATCTATTGATAAGCTTTATAAAACTCAGATGCTCTGCCAAATAATCAAGCATCTCTATTTTCAGCTTATTAGGTATCTCTTTGCTCTTCAATCTCTTTCCATTCAAGAACTAATTAGTATCCATCCATAAATGGCTATTTTCTGCAATCTCTGCGCCTGCCTGTGCGTAGCACGCAGACAGGTCAGTCTCAGATGTAAGGGCACATTGCAATGTGCCCTTACATATCCAATGTATTCCTGCGGTTAAAATCTTCGTCTTCCTTGACCGTGCAAAAACTATCTCATTTCTGGATGGACACTAAAATTAAATTGGCGTGTTCAGTTAAGGACTTTGAAGTCAGTCCCGATTACAAATTGTTTTCCCAATACAAAATTCTATTGCAATTTGGACAAACGACAATATCCACTCCCTTTTGTACCTCATTGGAAAGTTGGGGTGGCATACCTAGATTGCATCCCTGGCAAAATCCATCTCTTGCCGGGACAATAGCAATACCCTGTCGCCCTTTCTTTATCTTCTCGTACAGTTGGAGCATCTTTGGTTCTATCTGCGGCAATAGTTTTTCTCTATCTTCTGTCTTCTCTGCAAGTTGTCTCTCAAAGCCCTTCAGTTTTTTCTTAAGTTCACTTTTTTCCTTATTGAATTTCTTGGACATGGCATCAAAATCTCTCTCTCTCTTCCCTACCTCTCTTCCCAACACATCAAGTTTTTCCAAGATATTCAAGACCTTTTCTTCCCTTTCACTATTGGATTCCTTAGCTAGGGCTATCTCCTTCAATGCCGCTTGGTACTCCTTATTGGTCTTAACTAATAACAGTTTTTCTTCGGATTTCGCGATCCTCTGAATTTCTGTTTCTAGCATCATCTCTTCTTGTCTTCTATTCCTCTGGAGTTCCTTAAACCTATCCTTCTCTAAATCAGTTAACCCCCTCTCTTCCTCCAGTTTTTCCATCAACAATTGAATCTTTTGGGGATAATTCTCTTTTCCTTCCTCAATCATTCCTATACTCAAATCTAGATCTTGAAGCTTAACAAGGACGTTAACCTGTGGATGCAATACTTTCCTCCTTAGCAGACACCCAGTCTTCTCAATTCAAAAACAAAAAAGTGCACCTAAAAGGTGCACTTTCTATCCACCCGCTTCTCTTTTGTTACTTAGAAGTCTCATAAAAGATCTTTTCAAGAAGATATTCTCTTTCTCACCAATTATGTAATGGATGGTGGGCCCACCTGGGTTCGAACCAGGGACCTACCGGTTATGAGCCGGTGGCTCTTCCAGCTGAGCTATGGGCCCTTTTAAGAGAAAAGGTTGTCGTGTCTATAGATTTCTATATTTCATTCATGTGCGAACACTAACTAAGGAACTGGGAGGAGCAATATTCACCATCCCAGAATTTATCTCTACACCCCCAAACCTTAATAATGTTAAACAAATAATTAAGATGCCATAAATTAGAATCTTTTGTCAAGTAAAAACATTGTCATTTTTCAATAAAGCTCTTGAGCTTCTTACTTCTGCTGGGATGCCTCAATTTTCTCAGTGCCTTAGCCTCTATCTGTCTAATCCTCTCTCTAGTAACAGCAAAATCCTGACCTACCTCCTCCAATGTATGATCGGCCTTCTCTCCGATTCCAAATCTCATCCTCAACACCTTCTCCTCCCTCGGCGTCAAGGTGGAAAGTACCTTTCTAGTCTGTTCGGAGAGATTTAGATTGATAACGGCATCACTTGGAGTGACAACTTTCTTGTCCTCAATAAAGTCCCCAAGGTGACTATCTTCCTCTTCACCAATAGGGGTTTCCAGTGAAATGGGTTCTCTGGCAATTTTAAGTACTTTTCTAACTTTATCCAGAGGTAGTTCCATCTTAAGCGCAATCTCTTCGGGTGTTGGTTCTCTACCCATTTCTTGAACAAGGTAACGGGAAGTCCTAATCAGCTTATTGATAGTTTCAATCATATGAACAGGAATCCTGATAGTTCTCGCCTGATCTGCTATTGCCCGGGTGATTGCCTGACGTATCCACCACGTCGCATAGGTACTGAATTTGTATCCTCTTTGATATTCAAACTTATCGACCGCCTTCATCAACCCAATATTACCCTCCTGGATTAGGTCCAGAAACTGAAGTCCACGGTTCGTATACTTCTTGGCGATACTTATCACCAAACGCAGATTAGCTTCTATAAGTTCGGTCTTTGCCTGTTTTGCTTTGGCTTCTCCATCTTCAATCTTCTTAATGTCAATCTTCTTCAATCCATTAGTAGTTAACTCTGAATTTCTTATCTTTCTCTTGGTATCTTCCACTAACTTCTCAAGTTTTTTTATCCTTTCACTGTTCAGTCCCGTCCTACCTATCTTCTTTATGTGTTCAATTGATTTGTTAATCTCTTTGAGCTCCAGCTCATAAGCTTTTTCACACTTTAATATCTCCCTTTCTGCTTTTTCAACGCTATCGTTATATTTTCTTAGGGCCTTAACAATTCTATCAATCTGTTTATTTTGGAGGTTCATAGACAATAATAACCTTGCCATGTCGTTTTCATTTTCAGTCTTTTTCTTACGAAGTTCTTCTTTACGAAGAGGAGATTCGTACTTTTGTAACAATCGTCTCTGAATATCTTTATTCTGGTCAGCCAGGTTTTTTACTTTGTCAATTAGGCTCAAAATCCTTAGAGTCTGGTACTCAGAATCAAATTGCCCAAATTCATCCTGGTCCTTAATTATCTGCTTAACACCAATCTTGCCTCTTCTCAGTTTCTCACCCAAAACTATCACTTCCCTGACAGCCATTTGGGATTCCAGGGCTGCTTCTACAACCGCCATCTCTCCTTTTTTAATTCTCTTGGCAATCTCAACTTCTTCCTCTCTAGTCAATAAGGAGACCGACCCCATCTCACTCAGATACATCCTGACCGGATCGTTGACTCTACCATAAGAATCTTCTTCGTCAAATTTTTTTGTTTCGTCTTCTATATCTGCAATTTTGGTCTTCGGAATTTTTCCCTTATGAACAGCATCGACAATCTCGATGTCCATCTCATCAAACATAACCATCAAACCATCTATATGTTCTTCAGATACAATATTTGAAGGCAGGATAGTATTAACCTCATCATAAGTGAGAAACCCTTTCTCTTTACCCAAATTAATTAACTGCTTTACTTCTTTTATCTTTGTCTTCTTGGGCATTAATGTTCCTCCTTATACATACCCGTATAGACACAAACAAACACCTTGAAGCTATTGATATGGTGTATTCTAGCCATTTAGGTGTGAAAAAGCCTGTTTGTAATCCCTCTCCTTGTTTAACAAATTTTGCCGAGAGATAATGCATTCTCTCAAGTACGCCTCATCTTTTCTTTCTTGGGCTTCTTTAATCTTCAAAGCTATTATTTTCCTCTCGGCCTTAATCTTATTCATCCGTACCTTACAGATACAGTTTTCGAGGGTTTTTTGAAAATCTATAATACTCTCTTCTTCAAGTAATAGTTGAGAAATTAAGCTTCTGGAATCTTCATCCTCAAGAAGGCTGATTACCTTTCCCGAATCTACCTTTCCGTCTCTATTGAACACAGATAAAAGCAATAACCCGATCTCGCGGTAATGTTTATTAGAAAACTCACCGATTATCCCTTCTTCCTGGATTCTATGGATTACCTTATCCTTTAATAAAATCAGTTGTAGCAAGATTCTCTCAGCAAGGTCCTCACCCATAAGGCGAACACCCTGTCTTTGTAAATCAACCCCCTCCTTTCTATCGCTACTGAATTGTTTAAAAATAGTGTCCTCTCTCACCCCCAACCTACTGCTAACTTCTTGGGCATACAGGTCCCGCTCTATCTTATTATCTATCTTAGTCAAAATAGGAACAATCTCTTGTATTACATTCTTCTTCCCTTCAACTGAAGAAAGATCATTCTTCCTTATCGACTCCTCAATGACAAACTCCATAAGGGGTGTGGAACTAGTAATAATTTTTTTGAAACCTTCCTCCCCGACCTCCTTTATTAAACTATCAGGGTCAAGACCTGATGGGAGGGTTGCTATCTTCGGTGAGATATCTAAATTTAGAAAGATATTAAGACTTCGAATAGCAGCTTTTTTGCCGGCTTCATCAGCATCGAAGGTGATTATCATGTTTTTTGTGTATCTCTTCAACGCTGTTATATGGTTTTGAGTAATAGCGGTCCCTAACAAAGCCACAACGTTTTTTATGCCGCATTCGTTCAGACTTAGAAGGTCAAAGTATCCCTCTACTATTATTACGTTATCTGCGCTTCTGATAAAATCTTTAGCAACGTTCAACCCGTAAAGGCTATTTCTCTTATTATAAATGAAAGATTCCGGTGAGTTAAGATATTTGGGGGGTGTATCGCCAAGACTCCTCCCACCAAAACCTATTACTTTGTCATGCGAATCGATTATGGGAAAGATGATTCTACCTCTAAAACGATCATAAAAACCTTTAACTTTTTTGCGAATGATCAACCCAACTTCTTCAGCTAGAGGAAGGAGGAAGCCTTTTTTTGAAAGAAAATTCAGCAGCCCATCCCAGCCATCCCTGGCGTATCCCATTCTGTGAAGAACTATCGTATGATCCCCTATCCCTCTATTTTTGAGATATTCTCTGGCTTTTTCCCCTCCATCTTCATTAATCAAGACATTATGGTAGTAACCGGATACTAGATTATTTAAGTCGAATAGTTTCTCTCTTCTTAAAAATATCTTCTGGTCTGCATCAGATAACTTTATCCTTGGAATATTAACCCCATGTTTTTCAGCAAGTCCCCTCACAACATCAGGAAAAGAGAGATGATCCATCTTCATTAAGAACCGAAATACATCACCGCCTGTACCACACCCAAAACAATGAAATATCTGTCTTTCCTCATTCACTGTAAAGGAGGGGGTTTTCTCTGAATGAAAGGGACATAACCCCTTATAATTCTTCCCCACCTTTTGGAGGGAAACGTAATTCGATATTACATCTACGATATTCGCTCTCTCTCTTACCTCTGCTATTGTTCCCTCACGAAAATAACCTGCCAAAGTGTATTGATCTCCTGTTTTTTTGTTCCTTAGGAATGGAAATGAAATTAGGACACTATAGGTTTTCAGATATTAAATGGTTCTGATGTTAACAACCGTAATACCTGCTCCGCCTTGTAACAGGTCACCTGAGTCAAAATCTTCCACCTGGCTGTTTGTCTTTAAGCGATCCCTAATAGCCTTCCTCAATCTCCCTGTGCCAATTCCATGGATGACGTACAACTTTGTCAGACCAAACAGTACTGCGCTGTCTATAGCCTTGTCAACCAATGGTAGAGCATCAAATACTTTCATCCCTACAACATTGATCTCATCGGTGACCTCAGTGGTGGGAGGGGAAAAGGATATTTCTCTCTTAGCTTTAACCCTCAATCGCTTTCCGATCCCTTGCTCAAGATCATTCAGACAAACCTTAACCTTCAGGTTTCCCAAGAGGACCTCTACTTGGCCTGATCCTCTTGAGGCATTTAGAACTATCCCTTCTTTATCTAAAGTATTAATTCTTACGACATCCCCTATTTTTAAATCTAAAAATGGGAGAGTACCCTTTTTTTTTCTGGTAGGAGGGCTAAATGCTTCTATTTCTTTCTTTAAACCTTGGAACTTATCATTAATTTGGCAGACACTGGGTTTGTCCTTATTCTTGAGGTGAGCAACTATTTCCTTAACCTCATATTCTGTTCTCCTTAAAAGGGCTGCGGCTTTAGTTTGCGTTTCCGATAGTATCCCTTCCCTCTTCTTTTGAACCTTCTCAACCAAAGACTCCATCTGTCTGTGATAGTCAAGAGTAGATTCCTTGATTCTTCTTATCTCTTCTTTCTCTTCTAGGATCTTACGCTGGTAATTTTCAATGCCCCTGATTAGGTTAGAGACATGATCGTTGTTCTCCATATAACCGAGTGCCTTATCTAGGATTCCTTGTGGTATGCCCAGTGTCTCACTGATTAACAAGGCATTGCTCTCTCCTGGAACACCATATATCAATCTATACCTCGGTTCCATGGTTTCAGGATCAAACTCAACCGATACATTCATGACATCCTTATGGAGGTAAGCGTATGACTTCAACAAATTGAGATGGGTTGTAGTAATTACACTAGACTCTTTCTCCCTAAAATAGTCCAATAAGGCCATTGCTAAGGCCGCCCCTTCATTGGGATCAGTTCCCACTCCAATCTCATCTAACAACACTAACGATGATTCATCAACCTTACCCAGGATTTCAACGATCTGAGAAATGTGGGAAGAGAAGCTGCTAAGATTCTGTCCTATGTCCTGTTCATCACCAATATCAGCGAATATTGATCGGAAAATTGACGCTTCACTGTAGTCCGCTGCACAAATATGCATCCCTGCCTGTACCATCAAAGTTAAGACTCCTAATGTCTTCAGGGCAACGGTTTTTCCGCCAGTATTTGCTCCTGTAATTATTAAAATATTGCATTCTTTATCGAGATGGATGTCAATAGGGACTACATCCATATCACTTCTATAGTTAGAGAGAAGCAACGGATGGCAGGAATTGATTAAACTGACCCGTCCTTCCTCATTCAATGCAGGTTTGTTCGCGTTTAGTGCAATACTGTATCTCGCTTTAGCGTATGTAAGATCAATTTTTCCCAAAAGTTCAAGGTTTTCAATAATTTCACCGGAATTTGCATGAATAGTTTTGCTTAGATTTTTCAACACTCTAAGTTCTTCATTTTTCTCTTGCTTAAACAAAAGGCCTAACTTGTTATTTAACTCGATAGTAAAGATCGGTTCCACAAAGTATGTCGCCTTGCTATGAGAATGGTCATGTATAATACCTTGAATATGGCCCTTAAAATCCGATTTCACCGGAATGACATATCTTCCGTTTCGAATGGTTATAATCTTTTCTTGAAAGAAGGATTGCAAGGAAATCTGATCAAACAAACCCTCTAAAGAGTTTTGTATCTTTGTCCTAAGTCCCTTTATCCCTCCCCTTATCTCCTTAAGCTCTGGACTGGCACTGTCTAAAATATCACCTCTCGGTCCCACAACTTGTTCTATTTTGCTTTCAACATCTGGCAGAGAAAGAAACCCTTTCCCCGTTTCCGTGAGCAAGGGGTAGTCGCAGTCTTTTAATTTTCCAAAGAACACTTTAAGATGACGAACCGTCTTTATTGTGCTCAGAATATCTAAAAATTCAAAGGGATCTAAGGTAATTCCCCCAATCCTACTCTTTATAACGAATTCTTTAACATCCCTAATACCACCGATAGGGATATCTCCCAAGACTTGTAAAACCTCTTTTAATTCACTTACCTCATCCAGTAAGCATTGGATCTCTTTTATGTCCGTTTTTGGCGTAAGGGACTTGCACAAAGATTTACCCATATGGGAGGTGGCAAATCCCTCCAGAATACTTAATATACTATCAAATTCCAAGACTTGTAGTGTATGCTCATTCATTCCCTTTAAATAATCCTTAAGGCACTTCGTTGGAATGCTATCATAACTATATGAAATGAATATGGAAAGTGAGTCGAACAAATGAATGGGCTAGATATAGATATTAGGCCAGAGGAAAGAACCTGAGTAAGTTGTACATAGTACGTCGTCTAGGACTTCGACCGATAACGCCATGAAATTTATGGGAACCTATAGTATTCATCCATAAATGAGATAATGGCACTCGGAAGGAATACTTAATCCGGTTTTCACTATGTCTTGGAAGAAGTAACATAATTCACAATAAATGTGGTGAAAGCAAATTAATCCGTTCCTGAAAGACAAGAGAGATTGCAACAGTCTTTTGTAATCTATATATCATCAAGATAAGAATTTCTCCACGATAAAATTATTTAATGAACTGCCCCAACTTAGGTTTTTCTTGGCGCAGGAATTGCCATACCTATATTTTGTCCCCGTCCCTAATTTAGTTCATATCCACAGAATCAAGAGGTATGGATTACCCAATTTTCTTCTTTTCTCGACCTCTTTATTCATTATCAAGGCACGTATCATACGAATGGTGAAAAGCCTCATATTTTTTTCAAACGTTACATTTTATTAGATATGAAAATTTTTGTCAACAAAAAAATGACATCCTTCATCAAGGCTATAAAGTAGTTATACTTTTTGGCTCTATAGATTTTCAGATATTTAATTTCACAAGGCCAGAGGGAGGAATCAGAGTAAGTCGTACATTGAGTACGTCGTCGAGGATTCCGACCGATAACGCCGTGAAATTTAATATATGAAAATCTATATATGGATTCCAGGTTGGTGACTATTGTTGCCGTACTCTGAGGCTTTGCCCCAAGAAGCATGTAACACATAGTTCAATTAATTAAATATCCTACAGGCCATAATTTAGTAGGCCTTGATCATGAGTTTCATTTGCCCTCATGACCGGATGAAGATATTCATCTGAATCGGACATTACGCCACGATTGAATCTATCACCTCCTTTTACTGGTCAATTCTCTCAAGTCACTGAAAATGATTATGAAAAAACCAAGGGGAAAGAGCATAAGAAAAGGCATTGCTATCCAGGTGCCCCTTTGCCACGAAAGAATCAAGGGCATAAGACTGTATGCCAAGAGGACTGTATTCATAATGATGTAGGGCAACGGTGTTCCCTGACAGTATTGAAAGGCTGGGATCTGCAAGCTGCAATGATCAGACACCCCCAGCTTTGGTGTGCGTTTGAAAACTCCTCCCTTATATAGCGTTCCTTCCAGAACTGCCAGAGCAATACTCGGCGCTAGGCCGATGCTGAAAACAGGAAGCAGTGAAAAGCAAAGGATAGGGATACGCGCGGTTCGCATTGTTGCGTGCAGATACAAATAGAGCAATATGGCTCCGCTTGTGCCGAGGAATAGTGGGAGATCAAGTCGAAATAATTGATAAGGCCCCACCTCCTCTCGCCATATGATCGCGGGATAGAGCGTAAGGGTAATAATAGCTCCGAACAACCAGCCCAGGTTGGCCAGGAGATGGGCCGCAGCCTCTATCTTCAGTCTAAGGGGTAAGGGAGCCATCAAGAGGCGTGGGAGGATCTTTTTTGCTGTCTGAATAGATCCTTTTGCCCAGCGCTGCTGCTGGCTGCGAAAGGCGGCCAGGGTTGTTGGAAGCTCAGAGGGCACAATGATTCCGTCCAAGTATACAAAGCGCCATCCTGCAAGCTGAGCCCGATAGCTAAGGTCCAGGTCCTCCGTTACTGTATCCGACTGCCAGCCCCCTGAGGACTCGATAGCCTCACGCCGCCAGACACCGGCCGTGCCGTTGAAGTTGAAGAAGAGTCCTCGTCTAAATCGTACCAAGTGCTCGATGCTGAAATGAGGCCCAAGAAGGATGGATTGTATGTTGGTCAACCAGGAGTATTTTTGATTAATGAAACCCCACCTTGCTTGGACCATGCCGACTTTAGGATTGGAAAAATAGGGCGCTGTGCGAACCAGGAAATCCGGCGGGGGAAGAAAATCTGCATCAAAAATAGCTATGAGTTCACCGCCAGCCTCTGTCATGCCCAGGGCCAACGCACCAGCCTTGAAACCATTCCTGTGCCCGCGGCGAAGCACCTTCATAGAGATCCCCTTATCCGACCAAAAGGCCGCCCTTTCGTCCACGATCTTGCGGGTATCGTCCGTGGAGTCGTCCAGCACTTGAATCTCCATCCGGCTGCGTGGCCAATTGATCTCAGCCACGGCATCGAGAAGACGGGCCGCCACAAATCGCTCGTTATAAATAGGCAGCTGCACGGTCACCTTGGGCGGATTCTCCGTTAATGAGAAAGACGGGGTGGTCAAAACAGGGCGACGGCGCACCATTAACCACAGGGACAGAAGCCACAATCTATGTAAACCGTATAGCGCCAGGCCGCCCATCGACAGGAAATGGAGGCAGGTCAAAATCTGTGCGCAGCTAATAGGAATGTCCATTGCATTTCCTCGAAAGTATTGACAGGAATTTTGAAACTCATTTTCAGTCCTATCTGTGCGTGAACTTCGGCGAGACTTGCGCATGCTTTTTCACTCTTCTCACGGGCAGCAGCCTGAATCAAAGCAGATTCGCGAGAAAAAAGATGGGTCTTGAAAAGGGTAGCGATTTCGTCTTGGGTATGGTCCGCTCCTTCTATGGATTTTTGTACCAGGTTGTTTATTATCCCCCTTCTTTCTTTTCCTGATCGCAAGTGAAAGTCCGTTCTCGAGTTACCGATCCGTCAGCGCTCTTTTTGAACCGTTTTTTCAATCTCAACCTGTTTAAGTAGGTAAAAGGGGCTTTGGAGACCCTTACCTTCCCTGTCAAGGTGGCTTCAGGCTCAAAGAGGAGATCGAGGATGTGGCTTGTTGGGGTTAATGAACCCAACAGACCTGAACAGCCAGCACAGCAAGTAATCATCTTCCTGCCCGCAGCCTCACGCTTTCTTAAAGCTCCCCAGTTTTTTGCAAGGTCGGGTGATACAAAGCCGACGGAACCCCCCTCGCCGCAGCAGAGAGTTTTCTTTCCATGATGCGGCATCTCTTCAACGGTTAATCCTTTCTGCGCAACCAGATCTCTGACTGCTGAATGAATGGACGTTTCGTGTCTGATGGCGCAGGGATCGTGTATCGTCACAGTTCCGGTTACTTGCACCGTTTCCGGCGCTACGCTTTCTGCCATTACTTCATAAACTGTCTTTACCGAGAGTTCTCCACCGTATTTGCTGAAGACATTATAACAGTTCGGACAGGCGACAAGGACATTCCGGATACCGTTTGTGACGAGAAAATCTTTCATTTCATTAAACATGGCATCAAAATACTCTTCCCGACCAAGGTCATGGGAAGGTTTGGTGCAGCAATCGAGTACTATTCCCAGCGTCGGAATCGTTTCCCGTATATGTTCGTAGAGCTTCATGGTTTTATCCGGCCGTGTGCCGGCAAGTGTGCAGCCGGGAAAGAATATGGTGTCACAGTCATGGGGAAGGGTATAATAGGTATAACGTTTCGATGTCCCACGTTTTTCATATCCCAGAATGCGAGAATATTCCCGATGGTTTCCATTGCCTATTTGCATGGCTTCCCTGCGCATCTCCAGAAACATGTCGGCCGGATTTAAGTGTACCGGGCAAACTTCGGCACAAAGCTCACAGAGACTGCACTCAAAGGCCATTGATTGATATGTTCTATCCGGACCGTTATAGGTATCGGCTATCTCCTTGGGTTTACCGTACTTTTCGAGAAATGCGCACTCTTTTTGACAGAGCGTGCAATTGATACAATTTTCAGAGATATTTTTCAACTCTGCATGAAGAAGATGTTGGATAAGATGTTCCGATAGATTCTCTTCTGCTGAACTTGAACTCTTCATTATTCACATCCCTCGGAAAAAGGTTACTATCTTTCTGACCCCTTACAACCGAACCCTGTGACCTTTTACCCCGTCACATAAGAGTTCTCACGGCAAGTCCGGACTATCGTCTTCAACGGGGTTCATCTCGGCATCCGGGCCCATACTCCACTCATACCATGAGCTATCGTAATTGCTGATATCCTCCCAACCCATCATGTATGCAAATAAGAAAGCAAGACTTGATCTCCATGCAGTGCCGCAATAAAAGCTCAAAGCCTTTTCGGAAGTGATGCCCGCTTCGCGCCACATCTCTTCCACTTCATTGAGCGTCTTTAAGGTCCCGTCCGAGTTTAAAAAGTCATCTACATTGTGCCCCCATACAGCGCCGGATATACGTCCTGAAGTAGGGATATAGGAATATGGGGCAGTGGCGCCGATGTATTCATCGTAATTACGGATATCGACGATCAAAGCATTGCTTTCCGGATCTTGAACCACGTTACGAACGTAATCCGTGTCCACCAGATACTCCGGGTGAAGTGCCGTGTCTGAACCGAAATAAGAAACCGGGGATCGGATCGTTGTTTCCGTAGTTCCTTCATAGCCGGCTGCCAACCACGCCTCGTAACCGCCGTTGAGCAATCGGACGTCCTCCACGCCTGTGTACAATAAGGCCCAGACCAACCGGGCGCCAGCTGATGCACTCGTACCATACACGACAACCGTGGTGTCTTTATCAATTCCCATAGAGGCGATTGCGGGCAGCAGATATTCGTCCGGATAGATGTTCCACCAGTTCCTGGGCAGTGTGTCGTCGGCAGTCAAACCCTTTGCCGCATCTTCTTCCTCCGTGGTGCTCCTTTCGAGCCACACATCATCGGGAGTATCATTTCTCGAAAGAAAGAGATCGTACTCAATTTCATCGGTGTTCACATGGATCGCTCCCGGGATATGGCCCGGATCATAGCTGCCTTCAGGTCCGCCCCAACCGACTTCAGCGATGACATAGGCATGTCCGTTGTTATCGTTATCAATAAGCGTTTCTTTAACCCATTTTGCATCGATAAGCATCCCCGAAGAAAGGGTTGTGTTGTTATTATGATCGTCGGAATCATCGCAACCGATAAAAAAGGTTATCATTAACGTGATCAATGTGATAAAAATAAATACTTTTTTCTGTTTTTTCATTAAACTACCACCTTTTCTCATCTTTGCATTGTAAGCTCACCACAGATAACAAAGAGAAATAATGTATTGTCGACGTGATGAACAGACTTTATTTTCAGTCGATCTATTGTCTAAACAACTATCTCCAATAGCTTTTTATTACTCACCGATGGCTATAGGGCGATTCGGGTCCCAAGTCCACTGGTACCAACCTCCTTCGTAGTGACCCATGTTGGGATAACCCATTATATGCGCAAAGAAGAAGACCAGACTGGTCCTCCAACCCCCACCTCAATAAAAAGTTATCTTCTTGTTGGGTGTAATCCCCCTATCCCACCACATCTTTTCTACTTCTGTGTAGCTTCGGAGAGTCTCGTCGGCATCCAAATACCACCCCATATTCTCCCCGTATACATCACCCGGAATATGTCCCTTTGCGTCAAAGAAATCATAATTATTAACATCACCGATGTGCTCTTCCCAGCTGCGTATGTCTACGACTACGGCGGATGGGTCCAATAACATTGCTTCGACTTCTTCGGTAGTTGTCCGATAAATTGGATGCTGAGCAGGAACAGGAATGCCGAAGTCGACCGGATTCGTTACGTTTGGAGTGGTCTCCAAAGTACCGCCGTTTGAAAGCCACGCCGTCAAGTCACCGTTTAGAACACGCACATCTTCCACACCCGCACACATCAAGGCCCACGCAACACGATAGCAACCGCCTAGGTATGAGTTATTGCCGCAGTATACGACCGCAGTTTTGTCATATGTAATTCCATAGCTTTCGATTACCGATTGAAGTTCTGAGGGCGGTAATAGATTTCCATCTTCCGGACATGTCCATGGATATATCCCTCCATCCACAGTAGTATCCAAAGTATTTAGAGGTATGCTTATGGCACCAGGTATGTGACCTAATTCATAGTCCTCGTGTGGATTGTATCCGTCTGGATTGGCCGCCCCCTTCCAATACAACGAACTGGCCTCTATAATAACATAGCCATTGCCTGGATATGTGGGAGGCGTATTCGCCATTCCGGGATCGCCGCCTGCAATAAGTTCTTCAACCCAGGCTGGATAAACAAGTTTATGGTAATTCGGCATGGCATCCATAGGAGCCGAGGCGTCAGCGCTCCATTCATACATCGAACCATCGTAGTTTGAGCATTGCTCGTATCCCATCAGTCGTAGCGCAAAATAGACGAATCCGCTGCGAATGCCTGCTGTGCAGTAGGAAGTAACCTCCTTGTCCGTTGTTATCTCCCTGGATTCAAGCAAATCCTTTAGATCCTCATAACTCAAAACCGTCTTGTCGGAATTGAAAAACCACTTGTAGTTGACGCTGACCGCATCCCGTATATGTCCTCCCCTTGTCTCACCGTACAGAGTCCAGCCATTGTATTCTTCATCCTCGCGAGGGTCTATAATGACGAAATCTTCATCTCCCAGCCTGCTTAATATGCGGTCTTTCTCGGTAAGCCTATCCTCTTGTATGTCAGCGACAAAGGCATTCTCAGGGAGGGTGTTGATCGTCGCCTCCGCAGGACTCCCCTCTTCCACCCACTTATCCCATCCGCCATTCAGGATATGCGCGTTCGTGCAGCCAAGGTACTCCAGCATCCAGAAGATGCGCCCTGCCGCGCCCCATGACGCAGTTGTGTCGTCATATATAACAAACCGCATGTTCCTGTTCAGCCCGGCGGCGCTCAACTGGCTCTCTAAATCTGCCAAGGGTTTGAGATTAGTGCTTGAGTCTGTATAGTCACCCCAGAGTAAGCTTATGGCTCCCGGTATGTGTGAAGTCGAATATCCTGATGCTCGTGCATCAATTATCACCGTATCGGGTTCGCCGATGCTCGATTCAAGCGATTCTCCCGATACGAGAAGCCTTGCGTTCGGATAAAAGCTCAGCGCTGACTCCGAAGTTGTTTTGTTATGGGCAGAGTCACCACACGATGTAAAAAAGGTTATCAAATACAATATCAAAGTGAATAAAAGGAATCCGTTTTTCTGTTTATTCATTAAATTACCTCTTTTCTTTTATTCGCCGTTGAGTTCTCTTCTATTACTCACCGGTGTCTATCGGGTTCGTTGGATCCGCACTCCACGCCAGCATGGATCCGTCGTAATTGCTTATATTTGGGTATCCCAACAAATGCGCCCAGAACAGTCCAAAACTGGAACGTATGCCGATAGCTCAGTAAAAGCTTACCTTCTTGTTGTCTGTAATCCCCAAATCAGCCCACATCTTTTCTACCTCAGTGTAACTTCGGAAGGTCCCGTCAGGGTCCAGCCAGTCCGTCCAGTCCATGTAGATTCCTCCGGGGATATGGCCGTCGGCATAATCCTCCGGTGTGCGTATGTCGGGAAGAACCGCATTTCCATCGAGCATGACCGATTGCACGCCCTCAGTTGTAGCAAGATACTCTGGGTGCCCTGGAACGGTGATGCCAAAGGAAACCGGGCTGAGCTTATTTGCCGGGGTCTCCTGCGAGCCGCCGTATGCCGTCCAGGCGCTCCACCCGCCATTGAGAATACGCACGTCGTCCACACCAGCATACATTAATGTCCATGCAAACCGTCCGAGAGCAGGTGCGGACGCGCCATACAAGATCACTGTGGTGTCAAGGGCAATCCCCAAATTTTCAATCGCTGATTGAAGCTCGGCATCGGGCAGAAGGTTTTTTGTGTCCGCATCATTGAAATCCGCAAAATAGGCATTTATACCGCCGGGTATGTGACCTACGTAGTAATCATCAGTGGTTTCACCGACCTCTATAATCACATAGCCATTTCCGGGATAGGTGGGTGGAGAATTAGAGGTTCCAGGGCTGCCGCCGGCGGTGAGCGCTTCAGCCCACTCGGGATAGACCAGTTTTGAGTAATTCGGCATGGCATCCATAGGAGCCGAGGCGTCAGCGCTCCATTCATACATCGAACCATCGTAGTTAGAGCACTGTGTATATCCCATAAGTCGTAGAGCAAAATAGACGAATCCGCTGCGAATGCCTGCTGTGCAGTAGGAAGTCACCTCCTTGTCCGTTGTTATCTCCCTGGATTCAAGCAAATCCTTTAGATCCTCATAACTCAAAACCGTCTTGTCGGAAT
>Ga0209345_10002401_pt1 | contig 20733 bp, 25 predicted proteins | sample Cruoilmetagenom7_FD_187294 | JGI IMG/M metagenome (GOLD analysis project Ga0209345, IMG submission 187294) | Oil polluted marine microbial communities from Coal Oil Point, Santa Barbara, California, USA - Sample 7 (SPAdes) (version 2) | ecosystem: Environmental > Aquatic > Marine > Oil seeps ... | reverse complement strand
ATAACAATCGCATGAGCCTTTAATGGCCTGATGCATGTTCACACTGCCATGACCGCCAGCTTTCCAGCAATGCCATGTGCGGTTTCCGAAATAGTAGTAGCGGTTGCAATAAATCCGTTCCTCCGGACTGATGACTTCCGCCTCCAAAGCCGCCGTTGCCACAACCATTTTGAAGGTCGATCCCGGTGGATACACCCCACCATGCGCGCGTGGGTATAGCGGTGAACGGTCATTCTCACGCAACAATGCATAATCTTTCGAACTGATACCGTTCACAAAATCATTCGGATCAAACGCTGGTGTTGAAACCATTGCCAGCACATCACCCGTCTCAATCTCAACCACGACAGCTGCGCCGCTCTCACTTTCAAAACGCTCAATCGCCGCGCGCTGCAAATCAGCATCAATGGTGATATAGAGGTCTTTACCTGCTTGTGGTGCAAAACGGTCATCTGGGCGCTCTTCAATCACCCGTCCAGCCGCATTGGTCACGAGTTTACGCAAGCCGGGCTTACCGCGCAGCCATTCCTCCGCAAACCGCTCCATACCTTGGCGCCCTGTCCGCATGTCGGGATGCAAAAACAGGTTCCGCAAGCGATCAGATTCATTTTCTGACATGCCTGTCGATAGCCGTGAAATATCTTCGCCGCTGGCCCGCGCCACATAGCCCAACACATGCGCAAAATCTCGTCCACGAGGGTAAGATCGTGTTGCCGCCATCTCCACTTTTACGCCCGGCAGTTCGGCCGCATAGACATTCATCCGCGCAAAATCTTCGTATGTCAGTTCCGGCTGGACCGTCACTGGTAAGAAAGCTGCATTTCGGCGACGTGCCGCTTGAGCATCCCGTAACACACGCTCCAAACGCTCCTTCGGCAAATCAATCAGATTTCCGATCTCAGCGAGCGTCGCTGGTAGATCGCTCACCTGTTCAGGAATGATGGAAACACGCCCGGCTCGCCTGTGAGACGCCAAGGGTTTTCCAAATCGATCCAATATGCGGCCCCGTTGCGGCGGAGCAAGTTCCAGTTTGATATGGTTTTTCTCAGCCAGCGTCGTGTAACGCTCATGCTCGAGCACTTGCAGCTGAAACAGTCGGGCAATCAGCCCCGCCCAGACGACTCCGCCAGCACCTGCAGCAACGGCAGCACGGCGTGTAAATATTTGATCGAGGTCGCGTGGCCCGCTCATCAGCTACTCCCACTTAACGTGCCAGGGCGGCGGCCCAAATCAAACAAATCCGCCACCAACACATAGGTCAGTCCGGTAGCTAGCATATACGCAAGTAAAGGCATCACCCGTACAGCATGATCGGCAAAACTACTCGCCAGTATCCACAACACAAAAAAGCCAACAAAAAAGAGCCCTGCAGGCACGATGAACGACATGAGCGTGTCTTGTTTCATATCAAACGTACTCGCAGCGGCCGTCGAGAGACCATAGACGATCAAATTGACGATCACGAAACAGCCCAGCGGCGCATTGAACGTAATATCTTGCAACAAACCAAAGACAATCAACAACGCGACAACACGCATCGACAGCCCCACACGCCCCCACCCCACAGCGCCCCAAAGCGCAGCATGTGGCCACGCAAGCACAACACCGAAAACAGTTTTAGGTGTCAGCCCCCACAAGCCGACAACGGTAATAAGGAAAACCCCAAAGACTAAACGCCCACTCGGCCCCGTATGAGACCAAAGGCTCGGCCGGGGCGGTGTATAGCTCGCCATTACTGACGCACCCCTTGCGCCGGACTGGCTGTTACAGGTGGATCTTCTGGCGCAACGTACGCAACAGGTTTAGGGATCAAGGGTGGCGGAATGAGCTGAATGTAGCCGCCGTCACGCTTCGCCATACCGAACTGTACGCGCCAATTACGTCCCTCAGACATCGCTTTACCAACGACCAAACCACGCGGAAACGCGCCGCCTTCCGCGCTTGTCAAAATGCGCTCACCCTCAATGAAACTGTCGCTTTCAGGCATATCAGTGATACTGCCCACACTATCGCGTCCACCATAGAGAATAGCGCGCACACCGCTAACTTCTCCCATCACAGGAATGCGACTGTTAAAGTCCGTGACCAATAGAATACGTGAGGATCGCTCACCCAACAGGATGACACGTCCTACAAGACCGCCTTCATTAATCGCCACAGATCCCGGCTCAACCCCTTGGATTTGGCCCGCATTCGCCAACAATGTTTGTGCAAAAGGACCATCATTCTCAGCAGAGACACGCGCCGTAATTCCGCGCGCGGGTGGCTCCCCCATCAAATTCAGAATGTTCTCATAGGCTTCAAGCCGCTCAGCCATCGAGATCGCAGCCGCTTTATAGCGCGATAATTCACGTACCTCACCCTCAAGCTCACGAATTCGCGCTGACTTTGCGCCGCGCCCAACCAGTTTTGACAACATCCCGCGTTCTTCGCCGCCCGCAAGACGGTCACTCGCGGCCGTACGGACGGGCTCAAATAAGCCAGAAACTTGCGGCGCCCCCTGCGCGACCATGAATCCTAGAAAGCCAAGCACAAGCGCTATGAGCGCATAGCTACGCACACCACGTTTTGAAGCTGTAGGTCCTGTTCGGCTGAGGCGTTTCATGCGCCTTGTTTCCTTGCCATAGTGCGTGCGCTGTCCCTATACTTCGGGTGACAACACCGTTTTCATTTTCGCGAAATTCTCAAGTACAATACCACACCCGTTCACCACACATTTCAGTGGATCATCTGCGATCATGACTGGAAGTCTGGCTTCTTCTCTGATCACTGTGTCTAGATTACGCAGCAAAGCACCGCCACCTGTCAGCACAATCCCCCGATCAACAATATCGGCTGCCAATTCTGGCGGCATGGCCTCAAGCGCAACTTTTACAGCGTCGACAATATCCGTCACAGGTTCACGCAGCGCTTCAGCGATCATTGCTTCGGTAATCTCTGTTTCCTTCGGCACGCCATCCAGCGTCCCGCGGCCACGTACAGTTAGGCCCATACCAGTGCCATTTTCAGGCGGAGACGCCGTACCAATCTCTTTTTTAATACGCTCAGCTGACATTTCACCAATGAGAATTTTTTGCTCACGTCGTAGGTAATTGACGATGGCTTGGTCCATCTTGTCGCCGCCGACGCGCACGGAACGCGAATAAACAATCCCGCCCAATGATAGCACAGCAACCTCAGACGTACCGCCACCAATATCGACAACCATAGACCCTGCTGGTTCATCAATCGGCAGTCCCGCGCCAATCGCAGCGGCCATCGGCTCTTCAATCAATTCGACCTGACGCGCACCCGCAGCGAGCGCTGATTGGTGGATCGCCCGTCGCTCAACGCTTGTGGCGGAACTCGGTACGCAAATAATGATTAGCGGAGACACAAAGGCACGGCGATTATGCACTTTTCGAATGAAGTGCTTGATCATTTCTTCGGCGACTTCGAAGTCTGCGATCACGCCATCCCGCATTGGGCGAATGGCTTCCATATTAACTGGAGTCTTGCCCAACATCTGCTTGGCTTGCTCGCCAACAGCATAAACAATCTTACGACCGCCTTGCGTCATGTAAGCAACAACTGACGGCTCATCCAGCTTTACGCCCTGGCCTTTTACGTAGACCAGCGTGTTCGCCGTGCCGAGGTCGATGGCCATGTCTGTCGAGAGCATGCCGAGGAGGCTACCAATCATGTCTTCGTCGTTTCTTTTTTGGCACAGCCCGTGTCTGAACACGCGTTGCGGATTAATCTTAACTAACTCCCCCATACACTAAGTGCCGTTAACACTCCTTTAATGCAAGCCAAAGACTACACCCGAGAAGAACGCTGCGTACACATAGGCGGTTTGCACCGTGTTTATTAAGGATTTTAGCGAATCCACATGCACGAGAAAGCCGTTACGCGTACCGGGTGTTCCATTATTTGTTTCACACTTAGGCGCAAATGTACCCCGAAAACGATCCGTTCACTTAACTGACGTCTGCAATTCTGCGCCATAATAAAGCATAGAAAATGCCGAAACAGCCGCATAAGACACACCTAGCTCATTCAATGTTTCAAACACCCTGAGCACGCCTCTGATTAACCCGTCAGAAACGTCGAAATGACCTTTTTACGCCCTGTCTTCTCAAAATCGACGGTGACTTTATTACCCTCTACGGCAACGACTTTTCCATAGCCAAACTTGTCATGAAAAACGCGTTTGCCCTTTTTGAAGGCAGACTGCCCACCCGCCGTCGCGGTTAAAGGCCCTGCTTGCCCCGGGGCAGGACTTGCCCGTCTACCAGCATTCTTCTGCAAGCGTTTCCAGCCAGGACTTTCGTAGGACGAGCGCTCGCCCAAGTCTTCGACAGTGCCCGAAAAGGCATCATCTCCACCCGGCAGCCCCGAATACCCAGTTTCAGATACCGCATCGACATGCTCAAGAGGTAACTCATCAACAAAACGGCTCGGCAAAACAGACTGCCAGCGACCATAAATCATGCGATTGGCTACAAATGATATGTAACAGCGCTCACGTGCTCGCGTTATACCAACATAAGCAAGTCGGCGCTCTTCTTCGAGGCCCTTCAGACCACTTTCATCGAGGCTTCGCTTACTGGGGAACACTTCTTCTTCCCAGCCCGGCAAGAACACCATCGGCCATTCGAGGCCTTTGGCGCCGTGGAGCGTGAGGATTTGCACCTGATCCCCGTCCCCGCCAGTTGAGGCATCCATCACCAACTGCACATGCTCTAAAAATCCGGGTAATGTATCGAATTCAGCAATCGCCCGGATTAACTCCTTGAGGTTTTCCAGCCGCGTCTGTGCCTGTGGACTACGATCCTTCTGCAGCATGTCTGTATAGCCGGACTCTTCGAGTACCAATTCGGCCAGCTCAACATGGTTCATGCCGTTTGCCAGTTTATCCCGCCACATATTGATATGGTCGATAAACTGAGTCAGGCCTCGTTTTGCACCGCCTTTAATCTCGTCCGTCTGCAACACCATTGGTGTGAGCGTAAACAGGCTGCGGCCATCTTCACGGGCATAGGCCTGTAATTTGGCCAAAGATGTATTGCCAACACCGCGCTTAGGTTGATTGACCACCCGCTCAAACGCAAGGTCATCATCGGGAGAACGGATCAGACGCAGATAGGCCATCGCATCACGAATTTCGGCCCGCTCGAAGAAGCGCGGCCCGCCAATCACGCGGTAAGGTATACCCAGCATAATGAAGCGCTCTTCAAACAATCGCATCTGCCATGAGGCCCGCACCAGCACCGCGCAATCCTCATGCTTGCCGCCCTTGCGCACATAGCTTTCGACATCGTCGGCAATAAGGCGGCTCTCTGCTTCACCATCCCATAGACCACGCACCTTTACCTTTTCAGCGTCGTCATCTGCAGCGCTGTCATCGCCGACATATAGCGCTTTCCCAAGACGGCCTTTATTATGGTTGATGACTGATGAGGCCGCAGCCAAAATATGGCGCGTCGAGCGATAGTTCCGCTCAAGCCGGATCACCGTCGCGCCGGGAAAATCCTTTTCAAAGCGCAGGATGTTATCTACTTCCGCGCCGCGCCAACCATAAATAGATTGGTCATCATCCCCCACACAACAGACATCACCACTCCCCTGCGCCAACAAGCGCAGCCAAAGATACTGCGCAACATTGGTATCCTGATACTCGTCTACCAATATGTATTTAAATTTCGCGTGATAGTCGGCCAGCAGGTCAGGGTTTTGTTGAAAAATAGTGATATTGTGGACCAAAAGATCGCCAAAATCACAAGCATTCAAAACCATCAAACGGCTCTGATAAAGCTCATAACATTTGATGCCCTTACCATCGGCAAACTGAAACGCTTCTTCTTGCGGCACTTTGCCCGGCAGTAAGGCGCGGTTCTTCCAGCTATCAATAAGGCTCGAAAGATAACGCGGCGTCCAGCGTTTGGGGTCGATGTTTTCCGCCTGAATGATCTGTTTACACAGGCGCATTTGATCATCCATGTCGAGGATGGTGAAAGACGACTTCAGCCCCACCAGTTCTGCATGCTGTCGCAGAATCTGTGCTGAAATAGAATGGAATGTACCAAGCCAGCGCAACCCCTCGCCCGCGTCCCCCATCAACTTCAGCGCGCGTTCGCGCATCTCGCGGGCAGCTTTATTGGTAAACGTGACCGTCAGCGTTTGTGAGGGCCATGCCTTTCGCGTTGTGATTATATGCGCCAATCGCGTGGTGAGTACGCGCGTTTTGCCCGTGCCCGCTCCCGCCAGCACTAGAAGCGCACCCTCAGTCGTCAGCACAGCTTCGCGCTGCTCAGGGTTTAAGCCCTTCAAATAGTCAGCATTCTCATCGGCGGGCGCCGGCCGTGCCGCCGCCATCTGAGAGATCGAAAGTTGATTCGGGTTATCCGCCATGCCGCTGATATAGCAGGCTTCTGTGCGTGTGTTAGGCCTTTGGCTGACTTATCACTTCTTAAAGCTGATCGTGACTTGTCCGATTTCGATACCATAGCGTGTAACATAGGCGCGGTTCATCAAGACATCGTCTTCCAGAAGATACATCCAGTCATCAAAACCAACATTCCACGTTGATCCATTCACTTTCAAATCGACTTTGTACTTCCAGTTAAACGCATTGCCGTTGACTTGGCCCTCAGCAAAACCTGGCACATCGCCTGCTGTGCCGCGATACTTGCCGTTCCCAAGAATATCAATTTTCCAAACACGCGTGTCGCGTTCTCCATCATCATAAATGAATTTCTCTGTGAGGGTTAGGCGGTCCCCCTCAACCTCTCCGGTGATATCGACCTTAAACTGGCGACGAATTTTTCCGAAGCGGTCTTCAAAAATACCATAAGCCGTGCTCTCACCTTGAAAGTAATCTTCGAGCACAAGCGCTCGCGGTGAGGCATCAAACTGCTCAAGGCTCGCCCCACTCACACATGAAGTGAGCCCCGCGGCAGTAAGGAGAAAAATAGGGGCGGCGTATAGCGTTCGGAGCATATCAGCGGTCTTTCAACGAAATAAAGGTACGCTGCTTATTACGCATGATGTGCAGTATTGGATGTCTTGGCGCTGATTTAGGCTTAACTCGCCGCCATTGTATCAGCCACAATGCGCCAAATTTTTGGGTTTAGACCTAGACCAAAATGCGTACTTTTTACTTCGATGTTATTGGCCTGCTCGTTATAGGGGTCAATCGCGGACTGCCAGCTGACGATACCATCTGTCTTGCTATAGATAATGGTCAGCGGTTGCTTCAGGCCAATACTATTGCGGCGATGCACTTCTTCTTCAAAATCATCAAGATCAAGCCCCTGAGATTTTGCGAAGAAAGAGCCAACGAGCGTATATTTGGGCCCGCCGATAATCGGTGTTCCCATCGTGATAACCTCACTTACTGCGTTTGGATAAAGGCGCGCTACTTCACGGGCGACAACCCCGCCAAGGCTCCATCCTATAAGGGTAACAGGCTCTCCCGACTCCGCAGCTAAAGCTTCCACTCGCGGTCCGCATGCAACGACCAACTCATCAACGTCTCCGACGTTGACACCAAGCCCCCACTGTCTGGCTTTGTATCCAATCGCTCGCAGGAAGCCCTGCAAGGGCGACATGGATAACTCACCCGTCATATAACCCGGCAGAAGCATGACAGGACGCCCATCACCACGCGGGGCGTTCAGCAATGTCGGTAAGCGTATAAATGACGACGCCCATTCAAACGGCGTCGTCATTTCTTTCAATGCCGAACTGGCAGAAGGAGGCCGACAATAATCTGGCATTGGTATATTCGACATACCGGCACTCCTCATTACACATTAACGATCAATATAGATCGCTGACCTGTTTAGGCAAAACACGCGTTACTAATAGAGTGTGGTAAGCGACTTCGCATCATAACTGGCCAACTCATCCGTGCGGCCTTCTTTGACCTTCGTAGCCCAATCAGGATCCTGCAACAGCGCACGGCCGACGGCCACCATATCAAACTCACCGCGATCCAAACGTGCTTCCAGATCATCTAGTGTCCGCGTTTCGGACCCTTCCCCGCGGAAAGCACCGATGAAGTCACCGGACAGGCCCACGGAACCAACAGTGATGGTTGGCAGGCCGGTTAGTTTTTTAGCCCACCCTGCGCCGTTCAGGCCGTCTTCGCCGTCAATCTCTGGGAATTCAGGTTCCCAATATCTACGCTGAGAGACATGCAGGACATCCACGCCAGCGTCTTTAAATACATTCAGGAACTCGCCCAAAGCGTCAGGTGTCGTTGCCAAACGTGCTTCATATTCTTGCTGTTTCCACTGAGAATAACGCAAAATAATTGCCATATCTGGACCAACCTGCTTGCGCACTTCCTTGATAATGTCGGATGCAAAAGTTGCGCGTTCAGGAAGTGACCCACCGAAGCGGTCCTCACGTACATTCATGCGGTCCCAGAAAAATTCATCGATGAGATATCCATGCGCGCCGTGAATCTCAACACAGTCAAAGCCGAGTTTTGCGGCTTCGCCTGCTGCATTTGCATAGGCCATAACCATGTCGTCCACCTCAGCAGAGGTCGGCGCGTCCATGACCTGCTTACCAGAATGGGTTACACCAGATGGCCCATCAGTGGGCGCATCAGGATACGCACCACTACCCGGCTTGCGCATCATGCCTTGATGCCAAATTTGCGGTGCAATCAGGCCCTTGTTCGCATGAACAGCGTCAACGACATTTTTCCAACCGGCAAGAGCCTTTTCACCATGAAATTCAGGGACATTCGGATCATTCGAGGCCCCGCCCCTCGCCACAGTCGTGCCCTCGGTCACAATCAAACCAACATCGGCTGCAGCACGTCGCGCATAATACTCAGCGACATTCTGCCCCGGAATACCATCAGGACTGAAACTGCGTGTCATGGGTGCCATAACAATACGGTTTGGGAGGTTCATGTTCTTTAACGCGAAAGGTTGGAAAAGTGGGCCTGACATTGGGGTACTCCTTATCAATCTGATGCAACAGGTGTGACTAGCCACCCCCTACGTCAACATGTGACGTAGGGGCCAAGGCTAACTAATGCTTCACGCGGCGTTCAGAACGCGTCTAGTCTAATGACAAAACACATTGGGAGACGCACTCGTATGATCCGCATTTTATTCTCACTTTTGATATTACTGACTGCCACGGCCTGCCAAACTCCCGGGTATGATTATGAGGCCCGTATTGCCCCCAATTTTCCTGAAGCAGCAGACTATCGCGCGGTCATTGTTGAGCCCTTCCGCGGCCCAGGCGGCGAGACAGCGGGAGAAACATTTAGTGCGATGGTAGACGAAGCTCAAATTGATGGTCAGTTCTGGTTTTTGGACCCGCGTAATGGCTATGATGGCGCCTATTCTGGCCGCGTTGATGTTGTCGGCTATGAAGCAGAAGAGCGCTATGACAGCTCAAAGGAATGCGTCGAATATGATGGGCTGCTAGACTGCGAGCACCGCGCTTATGTTGAGCGTTTTTGCATCGAAGAGAGCGTTGATGTCACTGTGAAGACAACCCTCACGGATATTCGTGACGGCAGTACTGTCTTCAGCCACAGCCAAGACGGACATTCGACACGCGAAGATTGTGAAAAGACCGCAGAGTTTCATGCAGATTCAGATTATGACGGCGAATATAGGGATGTCGTTCGCCGATCACTCAACGTCTATAACGCACCTATCGGCATGATCGCCGATGCCGCCCGAGAGGCTGTGCGGCGCTTCCGCCAAGACATAGCTCCCTACAACAAGACAGTTCGCGCTGAAATAATGAAGGATGCGTTGGTGCCAGAAGTTGCGCTTGATACGCGCTTTGGTCTGGCAGTTGAGGCCACGAAGCGTGGTGAACCTATGGGAGCCTGTGCGCAATGGGATGAATTGTTGAAGGTGTACCCACGCGCGCCCTCAATTCTGCACAACTCAGGCGCCTGCGCTGAAGCCCGCGGCGATATGCAAACCGCACAAGAGCGTTACGCGCGCGCTGCAGAAATCACGAAAGGCATACCACTGGTCAAAGACAAAATGGCAAAATCAATTTTCACAGCGTTAGAGCGAGTCTCAGGACAGCGTCACACTGATCTTTTGATCAACAATGCCTCCCCGCCGGTGATCAGCGAACCAGTGCCAGACAGTTAGCCTACGTCGTTAACCAAGGATGGACGCCCCAGCCTCAGAGACCAGCGCCCATGCGATACCTGTCGAAAAAGCCACCGTGCAGAACATAACTTTGAATACAATACGACGCATTTTCTCTCTCCCGGTTTGAAACACTATGGAGAGAAAAGATGCAAAGCTGGGGCCGCCTACCCCGTTATCTATCTGTATCAGGCGTCAGGCGGTGGCCGTCGATCAACTTAACAATATTGTCTGTCTCAGCTTTTGACTTGGCTTTCTCGACTTTAGTTTGACCATGCTTAGCTCGGTTTTCTTCAGCCTGCTTTGCCCTGTCCGCCTTAGCCCGAGCTTTACGAAACTTATTCAAATTGATCGGGTCAGCCATCGCATTAACCTTGTTTTTCGCGCCATTGCTCCATGGCCAATGAGATCGCAAAAGTCTCACGATACTTTGGGCTAGACGCAGGCCGGGGGGGCTTGGCAGCGGTTAACGCCATGATCTCGGCGAGCTTATTGTGAGCTGCGCCAGACTGGCCCGCGCCGATGTAGGCATGCAACTCAACAATCGCACTAGACAGCGGGTCGTGCGCAGACAGCACGAAATAAGGCTCATTTTCAGCGAGCTTAGCGTAGGCGTCAAATTCAGATGGGTTGGCTTTGGAGCCGCGCGGTGCGTCAGTCATATGCGTGTCCTCTAGGTCTCAGCCTGTTGTGTTGCTCTGATTCGTACTCTTGATGGGTTAACCCGGTGAAATCATCTTGGATGGATCAACGATTGTGTCGAAGTCTTCTTCAGAAATCCCGAGCGCAAGCGCTTCGATTTTCAGTGTTGTGCCATTCTTGTGGGCGTTCTTGGCCACTTTGGCGGCTAGATCATAGCCATATTTCTCTTTTAGCGGCGTCACCAGCATCAGTGAATTCTCAAGTCCGCGCTGAATGTTGTCGAGGCGCGGTTCAATGCCGACGACGCAGTTTTCAGTAAAACTAACTGCCGCATCCGCCAGCAAACGCACAGATTGCAAGAAATTATAGCTCATCATTGGGTTAAAGACGTTCAACTCAAAATGTCCCTGAGAGCCTGCAAAGCTCATCGCGGCGTTGTTGCCGTGGATATGTGCAGCGACTTGTGTGAGCGCTTCACACTGCGTTGGGTTCACTTTGCCGGGCATGATTGAGCTGCCCGGTTCATTTTCCGGCAAGGCCAGCTCACCAAGGCCAGAGCGCGGACCAGAGCCAAGGAAGCGAATATCGTTAGCGATCTTGAAGCAACTCATAGCCGCGCTCGTTATCGCGCCATGTGAAAACACCATCGCGTCATGCGCGCTGAGCGCTTCGAACTTGTTTGGCGCGGTGACAAATTTCAGACCTGTGATCTGGCTGATCTTTTCCGCAACGCCTTCGGCAAACCCGATTGGTGTCGCAAGGCCCGTACCAACAGCCGTACCGCCTTGGGCAAGCTCCATCAGTTTCGGCAGGCTTTGCTCGATCCGCTCAATCCCGTTCTCAAGCATCTTCGCATAACCAGAAAATTCCTGTCCAAGTGTGACGGGCGTTGCATCTTGGGTATGCGTGCGACCGATCTTGATAATGTCTTTCCATGCCTGCGCTTTATCATTCAGGACATTATGCAACAGTTGCAGCGCAGGCAGCAGGCGATGCGTCACCTCTTCCGCGCACGCAATGTGCATGGCGGTTGGGAATGTGTCGTTAGAGGACTGAGACATGTTCACATGATCATTCGGGTGAACAGGTGACTTGCTGCCCATCTCCCCGCCGAGCAATTCGATCGCTCGGTTCGAGATGACTTCATTTGTGTTCATATTGGACTGCGTGCCGGAGCCTGTCTGCCAGACGACCAATGGAAAATGATCGTTGAGCTTGCCTTCAATCACTTCATCAGCGGCCTGGATGATCACTTTGCCGAGGTCTTCAGGCATCTTGCCGAGCGCCATGTTGGCTTCAGCGGCGGCTTTCTTCACAATCCCGAGCGCGCGAACCAGCGGCTCTGGTTGTTTTTCCCAGCCAATCTTGAAGTTCCCGAGGCTACGCTGAGCCTGCGCCCCCCAATAACGGTCCGATGCGACCTCAACAGGGCCCATCGTGTCAGATTCGGTGCGTGTCGGTGTATTAGCCATGCTGGGCTCCCATAAAAAAGCTGGATATCGGTCAGACGTTTATCATGGCTTGCACATGGAGCAAGCCAAGCAAACGAGCAGTTTCAAGCTTATTGAATCTATCCAATGCACACCACATTGGAACACTAAGCCCACTTACGCATTATTTAGTCAGTTACAGGCAAAAAAAGGAGACGAAAATGGGTAAGACAGTAGGTGCAATTGTTGGAGTTATCGCGCTCGCAGTGATCGTGTGGTTAGGCTTCATGCTAATTGATGTTGATCAAACGCAAGAAGGTGAATTGCCGTCAGTTGACGTTGATGTGGAAGCAGATGCAGGTGAACTACCTGAGTTTGATGCAGATGTTGGCAAGGTTGTCGTTGGTACAACAGAAACAACTGTTGATGTTCCGGATGTAGATGTTGATGTCGATATGGAAGAAACCGAAGTCGACATACCTGTAATCGGTATTGAGACGCCGGAAGAAGAAGACGAACAATAATGAGTAGTTCTTGACAAAAAGGCGTGGCCAAGTAGGCCACGCCTTTTTTGTATTGAGCTTTTGTTGCCGTTCGTAATTCGCACGCTTAAATGTCACTGATGAGCACTGACTGGCACCATAAAAATAAAGTGAAAGCGCGTATCACTGAGGATGGCGCTTTGGAGGTTCGGTGCAGCGGTCTGACCACGCAAGCAAAGTATTATAAGACACTGCTGCGAGAGTTTTTCCGCAAGGAGTTTCCGAAGATACGTCCCGGCTATGGCGACTATGACGTACACATTGTAATGGAATACACAGGCGATGCGCCGTGGATGGATTTGGACAATCTTGCCAAGGCATTGCTCGATAGTGTGACCGGGCATGTTTACGAAGATGACCATCAGGTCGCGCGGCTGTTGGTTGAGCGCCGCGTCGGCGAAGTTGAAGGTATTTACATGCGCATCACAGCAATGGAATGAATAGATTCATTCGATTGGAGCCACCTGATGCTTACCATATTCTTTTCGATATTCGCCGCCGTCTTTTTGGCTGAACTTGGGGACAAGACACAGCTTGCCACCGTTTTATTTGCCTCTGATGGAAAGACTTCGCCTTGGCTAGTCTTTATGGCCGCCGCAAGTGCGCTAGTCGCGTCAACGGCCGTTGCGGTCGCGCTTGGTGTGGCGGCAGAGCGATATTTATCGGGCGCCCCACTGAAACTAATCGCAGGTATAGGCTTTATTCTAATTGGCCTATGGACAGTAGCTGAACATTTCAAAGGTTGAGACGCTAAACCTCGACTTCCAGTCTTTCGATGCCACGAAAGAAGGGTAATGTACGCCATTCCAACGCTTGTTCAGCGAGCCTCATATTGGGGTAGCGTTGGAAGAGACGTCTATAGACATGACGCGCCTCAATGCGGGCGAGCGGCGCGCCAATACAAATGTGCGGGCCGCCGCCGAAAGACAAATGGCTCGCGCGCTTGACCGTTATGTCAAAATCCTCTGGCGCATCGAAAGCCTCTGGATCTCGATTTGCTGCCGCGAGTGACATCATCACAGGCTGGCTTTTCTTCATCGGGCAACCGGCAACCTCTCTGTCCGCCTCAACAATGCGAGACGTAGCTTGCACGGGGGCTTCATAGCGCAGCACTTCCTCAACCGCAGCATTCGCCAGTGAAGGATCAGCGATCAGAGCCGCGAGTTGATCTGGATGTGTCAGGAACAACCACACACCATTGCCGATAAGGTCCGTCGTTGTGAGGTTTCCGCCCACAAGCAGCGCCGATATATTCATGCGCAACTCATTGTCGGACAGATTTGCTTCGCCACTCGCCTGTAATTGCACCATGTCTGAAATGAGATCGTCGCGCGGGTTAGCACGGCGTGCCTGCATCAGTTCGGTGAAATACGCCTCGAGATTTGCTGATCCACTTTCCATACGTGCTGTGTCTTCGGGAGATCGCATCGGATTGAGACTCAGGATCACTTCTTCTGACCATTGGCGAAATTCCGGCAGGCGAGATTCATCCACCCCAAGAATGTGTGCGATCACACGTATAGGCAGCGGAACGGCGATATGTTGCATCAGATCAAACACACCCGTCTCAGGCGCATCATCAATCACATCGTCAATCAAGGATTCAATGTCAGCCTCCATCGACTTGATCCTGGCATAGAAAGCTTTCGCAAGCGGCAAGCGAACGCGGGAATGATCGGGATCATCAAGAAACAGGATGCTCGTGCGTTCAGGGTCTTCAGGATCAACGAACTGGCGCGAGAGTGAACCCTCTTCGGCATTCAACGGATGACGCACGAAGCTGCGATCATTTACTGTGGCGCGAGTGTCGGCGTAACGCGTCAGCAGCCATGTTTTCACGGCCTCATCGCGCAGGACAGGGCAATTTTCGCGCAAGGCTTTTAGGCTCGGATGTGGATCGTCACGCGCGACGGGATTGTACGCCGAGACTTCAATAATACTGGTCGGAACAGTTGGTGCGTCAAGATCGTCTGCCATACGTAAACCTCTGATTGCCAACTTAAATTAGCATAAATCAGACAAACGCGCACGAATGCCGCAAGGTCAGGCTCTTCTCAGCAGGGCTATTTTCGGGCGCTAACGGCGCGAGCGCAAAGGCTTTGCCAGCAATGACGCGCTATGCATTATATCCAGAATGTCCGCTATTTGGTATCGTAAGCATTCATCGCGCGCGGAATACAACTAGCCGTCGCGGTGGCCAGTAATTTGTCATCAGCACTTTTAAGCCACCCTTCTGTGAAGATCGCGGCGCGGCCACGCCGGACCACACATCCCCTCCCCCTTAACCGCTGGCCAATGGGTACAGGGCGGATAAAGCTTGTGGTCATTTGTAGTGTTGGTGACATCGCTGGCCCGTCTTGCACGATCGAACCTGCAAGGCTCATTGCTTCATCAAGCGCGGCGGTGATAAAGCCACCCTGCGCATGGCCGCCGGGATTGGTGGCCTCTATGGGCAAGGTGAACCACGCTTCACACCAGCCATCTTCAGGTGAATAATCGATCAGTTCAAACCCCACAAAAGCTGTCGCACCTGGAAGTTGAGCGCCCTTCAGGATAGGGTCCCAATAGGCGCGCGCATCAAAGGGGGCAGTCATTAGCTGAGGCGCTTAAAGGGCATGGGGATCGCTGTTGCTGTGGCGCGGGCTACAAGTTTTCCATCAGCATCAAAGCAGTCTGCTTCCATGAACGCTGCCGAGCGCCCTCGCTTCAGAATGCGCGCATCAACATGGGCAGGACCGGGCATCAAACGCGAGATGTAGCTGACCTTCATTTCAAGCGTTGGCGCAGTCATCGTGACGTTGGAATCAATGATGACACATGTGCTCATCGCTTCGTCCATCATCGCGCCAATGAAGCCACCTTGAACAGCGCCAGTTGGGTTTGCAAACATTTGCGGTACGTCGAAATCCATACGGATACGACGCTCGTCTTGTACCACCTCTGCCAGACGCATGCCCAGCGTATCCGAGCATGGCGGGCGTTTCTTAGAATTTTGGAAGCGGGCGAGCATGTCTGCGTCGCTGATGCGCGGCTTGTCGCCTGTCTCACTCATCTGCTGCGTCTACTTGCGGCGGAAGGCATCAAGATTCACGACAGTGCTTTCGCCACCAGCCGCCTCGGGCGTCTCCGGCAAACCAAGATCTTGATCTGAGATATGCTCTGATGTCGGCGCGATGACAGCCTCGTCTTTATCAGCGGCCTCAAAGGTCAGGCCAAAGTTAACTGACGGATCAACAAAGCGCGTCACAGCTGCGAAAGGAATGTAGAGATGCTGAGGCACACCGGAGAACTTCAAGATGATCTCGAAGTGAGCATCCGTAATTTCGAGATCCCAGAATTGATGTTGCACAACGATTGTCATGTCTTCAGGGAAACGCTCAACCAGATAGTCAGCAATCTTTACGCCCGGCGCTTTGGTTTGGAATGTAATATAGAAATGGTGATCGCCAGGCACGGCACCATTTGCTTGTGTCCGTCTGAGCGCCTCACGCACAACGCCGCGCATAGCTGCTTGCGTTAACGCTTCATAGCCGATGTAATCCATCATTACTTCCCCAAATCATCTTGGTTATTTATCTGTTAACGAAGACATTAGTGCGCCTCGCCCGACGCCGCAATGCGCTTCGCCCGCTCGGGGAGGAAAAAATAACGGCTCGCTCAGTCGCCCTGTCAGGGAAGCATGCTCGCCTGAATATACAGTATTCATTACAGCCAGCAGCGCTTTACAGGGCCGCAGTATTTCAATGTTGTTTCCTGAAACTTTTTGACATGACAAGAGTTTCATCATGTCTCACACACGGCAATTTGCTCAAATAAGCGCGCCGTATACAGTAGCCGCTTAATAACAGGTGGGAGATAGACGCGATGAAGATGCCAGAAACAGGCCGAGAATGGGATGATGTGCGCAGTGACATGCTGGCGCGCGGTGGCGGCGATGCACAATGGCGCGACGGGAAGACAGCCGTCTATGTGTTCAACGCGGGTGAAGATATTAGCGCCATTCAAAAAGACGCCTATGGCATGTACATGGCGGAGAACGGCCTCGGGCCGCTCGCCTTCCCTTCACTCGCGCAGATGGAAAAAGATGTCATCAGCATGGGCCTTGGCCTGCTGCACGGACCAGAAGGGTCCACGGGTGCGATGACATCTGGCGGAACCGATTCGATCACAATGGCGATCAAGACCGCGCGGGACTATGCACGCAGCAAGGGCAAGGCGACCGAACGGGTGAATATTGTTCTGCCGCAGTCAGCGCATCTGGCCTTTGATAAAGCCAGCCATTTGATGGACATAGACGTCCGCCGCATACCGGTGAAAACGGATGGCACATATGAAGCTGACCCCGCCGCGATGGGCGCCGCATGCGACGCTGACACGGTGATGATGGTTGGCTCTGCGCCCAACTTTCCGCACGGCATCATCGACCCGATCGAAGCGCTAGGCGAAGTGGCCACAGATAAAGGCGTTTGGCTGCATGTGGATGCGTGTGTCGGTGGATACTTTGCGCCCTTCGCACGCATGAATGGCGTGCCCGTGCCAGCGTTTGACTTTGAAATCCCAGCCGTGATGTCGATGAGCGCGGACCTGCACAAATATGGCTACTGCGCGAAGGGGGCCTCGACTGTTCTGTTCCGCAGCGAGGAACTCTACAGTCATATGCCGTTTGATCTGGCGTGCTGGAGCGGCGCGCCGATGAAGACACCAACGCTAGCGGGCACACGGCCGGGCGGAGCGATCAGTGCCGCATGGGCGGTGATGAACACGCTGGGCGTTGAAGGCTACAAAGAGAAGCAAGGACTGGTCTGCGCGACGCGCGAGCGGTTGGAAGAGGGCGTCAAAAAGCTTGGCTTTGAAATCCTTGGCAACCCGATGCTAGGGCTGATGGCGTTTGCACATCCAGACCATCATGCCTTTGCGATCTATGGTGAGATCTATCGGCGTGGCTGGTTTACATCCGTCACCAAGGAGCCACCGAGCTTACACCTCATGCTGTCACCCAAGCATGCCGAGGTGGTGGACGAATATCTGGCCGATCTGAAGGCGAGCGTTGAGGCCGTGGCCGGCGGCAATGACGGCCCGAAGGTTGAAGCGCGATATAGTTAAACCATTCAGCGGTTTGGCGCGTATGTCATTGTGCACTCTGAATTTTTGACGATTTGAACGACAACACTTTGAAAGGCGCATCTATGCTGACGGTCCACCATCTGGAATATTCGCAATCGTTTCGTATCCTCTGGCTGCTGGAAGAGCTGGGCACGCCTTATGAGCTGAAAGTCTATCAGCGTGATCCCAAGACGATGCTGGCCCCGGCGGACTATAAAGCCGTCTCACCACTGGGCACCTCCCCGGTCATCACCGATGGCGGCGCAGCGCTGGCGGAAACCAATGCGATTGTCGATTATATTCTGGACACGTACGGCCCCGGCAATTTGCGCCCGGCTCCCGGCGATGCCAACCGCGACAAATATCTGTTCTGGTTCCACGCCTCACAAGGCAGCCTGATGCCGATCCTGACAATGGCGACCGTGTTCGATGCGCTCAAAACCAAAGCCCCCTTCTTTGCACGGCCGATGCTGAAACTTGCACTGGGCCGCGCCGAGGCCATGATGGTGACCCCGCGCATGAAGGCGTTGGTCAAAATGATGGAAGACGATTTGGGCCAGAGCGACTGGTTTGCGGGCGACGAATTGACCGCCGCCGACATCGTGATGTGCTATTGTATGGAGGGCGCAGCGGCCAAGGGCTTCATTGGCAAGAACCATCCGAATGCACTGGCGTGGATACACCGGATGCGTGAACGGCCTGCGTTTAAGCGCGCGCTGGAAAAGGATGGCACAGGGCAAGTGGCTTTTAAGAGTAGCTAGCGCGCCCTCCGGGCTTGCTGCTCGGCGCTGTTTCCTCACTTTGTTCGGAGCACCTGCGCCTGCGCGTTGCTTGTGTGCCGCTGGTCGCGGCTTGCTTGGCGAGTTGCCTGCGCGCAGCCCCTCCGGGCCATTTCTGGACTCTAATTTCTTATGGTCGTCATACCAGATCAGCGTCGGTGATCTGGGTCTCCATCTCTTGCGGTTTCATTTTGAGAACACTCGGACCATAGGTGATGGATCCCCAGACGCGATGCGTCGGGGATGACGACTGACTTTATTTTAGGAAGCAGACGCGTTGCGCTCAGCCCGTGTCAGGCCATGGGGCGTCTAGGAAATTTCCGGCAACGCGGTTGAGGGCTTGAAAGTCTAACCACTCTGTTCTCAGACGTTTCTTTGAGACGCCCGGCGCACGGCCGTGTCGCAGCGGACGATCCCGCTTTGGCAGATTGAAAATATCCGCGCTGGCAGCACAGACCCGCGCGATGAGGCGCGCCATGCGCGCAGCGTGCAGGCCCGTGTTTTCGATCACATGTTGCAGCCCTTCAAGACGCGCCAACAGGCGGCTCGCATCGCGCGGCGCGCCCATGAGATAGGTTTGCCGCTTGGGCGGCGCGGCGCTCTCTACCTTGCCGGGCCACCAGATGCGCGGATGACCAGCGGGCGCGGACATGTCTGGCGCTGTTGTGTTCGCGAGGGGTTTGCCAGCCGGGTCTAGCAGGCTGAAGAAAGGATGGCTTGCCGGGGCATGAGGTGTTTTGCGGGCGGCCCGCGCAATTCTTTTCCGTATAGAGATTTTAGGCGCGGGGCAGACCGACGCCAGCAACACAAGGATACGGCGCAGGATCGTCTCGGCCAGCGTGAGTTCACGTTGCAAAAACCGATAATAGCTGTGCGGCAGATGAGGCGCGCCGCCGCCCTGCCCCCGCTGAACACCGCCGCTCAGCACCCGCGCCATATGCAGCACAATCGGCCAATGAAAGGCCACCACGCGGATTGCAGCTTGAGCAGGTGTTTGTGAGATCAACATGCGCCGCAGTGTAGCGCCGCAATTTACCCAGTTGATTATCTTTTGTGGGAGGAATTTGTTGGGGACTGTAGGGCGGGTTGAGTGAAACGATACCCGCCGCACGGGGCAAATTTAGGATGGCGAGTGTCGCTCCGCCCGACTGGATAGGCAGTAAGATATTTATAGATAGGTCAACAACCGTCGTATCTCTCGCCAAAAACAACATGCAATTAGGCCAGAATCAATACCCATATCTGGCTATGACTACCGAAATAAATGACATAGAAAAGCTACTCACGCGTCCTAGCGGTTATCCTAAATGGACTATAGTTTTGTCTTTGGGCTGGACATTTCTAATGCTGTCCATAGCCTTTTTGAAACAAATTTGGTGTCTCGATGCTAATGAAATTGGAGATTTCCTCGCTGGCGCCTTCGCGCCACTGGCCTTTGCGTGGCTTATTCTTGGATATCATCGACAGGGAAACGAGTTGAGAATACAGGCGGCAGAGCTAGCTCTGACTCGCGCTGAATTTGCCTCTCAAACGAATGTTCTCCGTCAGACAATGGAGCAGGATAAAATTGCGCTAAATGTATCTTTGCTCGAACGTATTATAGATACTATTCCGGATCGAATCGTCGACGTGTTAGATACACTAAAGTACTTCAGAAATATTCGCAGACCAGACGGAATCGCAATTCAGAATTCCTCATGGGGGCATGATAACTCATCGCTTAATATGAATGAAATGAGGACCAAATGCGAAAACTTTGAGAAAGAAATCTCTAAATTCCACAAGCAGCATGGCTCATCACTCCTGAGCGCCATGGAGGTCACTAACTCTTCCTCTACCAGAAAATTGCGTCAGCAGGCTAAAAGTCTAATCGACTGGGATAACTTGTTTCATAAATCCAACGAACCAATGGAACGTGCGATGTGGGAGAATGCACGCAAAAGAACAGGCCTTGATCATCTTATCCAAGCATTATCCCACGTGCTCGCAGATGAAAGCTCGGACGGACCGCCCGAATAATCTTGAACCACTTTAAGTAGCTTTCCCTCGTCATACCCGATCAGCTTGCTGATCTGGGTATCCATCTCTTGCGGGTGTTTTCGGGTGGTGG
>Ga0209345_10002399_pt1 | contig 20742 bp, 18 predicted proteins | sample Cruoilmetagenom7_FD_187294 | JGI IMG/M metagenome (GOLD analysis project Ga0209345, IMG submission 187294) | Oil polluted marine microbial communities from Coal Oil Point, Santa Barbara, California, USA - Sample 7 (SPAdes) (version 2) | ecosystem: Environmental > Aquatic > Marine > Oil seeps ... | reverse complement strand
ATGATGATGATGGTAAAGATGATGGTAAAGACGAAGATAAAGATGGTATAGATGATGATTTCGAAGAAGAAAATAAAAGAGACGTAGAAATTTGGATTGGGGATAATACTGTTGAAATGGTATCTATTCTACGACACGATGGTTTGAAAGAGAAAATATATTCGAGGGTAAAATGTGATGATGGTATAGCAATACAAGTTTTATTTAGAATTATTAATGAATCCGATAACTTGGAATGCGAAGAAGAAATTGAATCTGATGGAGATAAAGAATCTGATTATAATGTTGAACATTCTGAATACGACGAATCAATAATATATGAGTTAGAATGTGAAGTAATATTTCGAGGACTCTATGAATTTGTTGATTTGAATGATAATGGTGTTTATGACCATGAAGTTGATCAATTTATTGAAGAATATGGGATAGATTCTTTCCAGCCTATTGTTTACACACCGCTAAATATTACAAGTAACAGCACTTTACATTATGTTTTGCTTAATACTACTGATGGTGTTTTTGCTACTCACATTTACTTTGTAGATGAATTTGTTGTTGTCAATGACACCTTAATTACGCCAACTCAAGTAAAAATAGACATTGAAATTACCAATTACAACTATAGTGACGATAGTTCTCAACTAGCTCTATATACAAAATTAAGGGCTGAAGAACAATATCAGGAAAAAGAAGAAACTCAAGATGAGAAAAAAGGATATGCTACCGAAGAAAAAGAAGTTTCCATTACAAGTGGTGCTTATTTAGGAATTTTTAGTTGGCAGGAGACCGCTATTGTTGATGGGGTTGAAATGGATGTATTGACAAATATAATGGATAGTAAAGAAGATCATTATAGACAGAGGTTATTTATGAATTATCCAAGAGGTAATCATATTTATCACGATCCTAAAATCGGAATTTCATACACTGGTTTGATTGAACAATTGCCGCCCTCATTATTACCATTCATCCTCACCGGAACTATCATCTCAGTTATTGGAATATCTATTATTGCTACTGTAATCCTTAAAAAACGCAGAATTATATAATAATCAAGAATCCTTTAAAAATTGTTAATTTTTTTTTTATATTTAATTTAAAAATAATAAAAATAGTAAAAATAATTAAAATAAAATAAAATAAATTAATGTTAAATAAGTCAAATTTATGAAATAATTAGCTTTAAACCTGGAAGCTTTTATCAAATTTAATTAACTAAAAAGAAATTTAATGAAAAATTATTGTGAGATTATGAAAATAAAAAAGAAATATTATTTGATTGGTTTTTTTCTGATAGGCTTTTTATTTTCAAGTTTAAATTATGGATTTGTTATCGCTTCTGGTGATGATGATAATGATAGTATAGATGATAATTTCGAAGAAATTAATAAACGAGACATAGAAATAGAGATTACAGAAAATGAAGCTCAAATTAAATCAATTAGAAGAAGCGATAAAAATAAAGATGAGATAGAATTTAATGTTGGATATAATGAAGGAGGAATTAGTATAGAAATCAGATACAGATCGAAAATCGAATCCAAACCGGAATCTGAATTTGAAATAGAATTTGGAATAATATTTCGAGAAATTATTGAATACATAGATAGTAACGATAATAATATTTATGACGATGAAGATGATCAATTTATTGGAGATTATGGGATAAAATCTTTCCAACCTTTAGTTTATTCAAGATATAATATTTCGAATAACAGCATTTTACATTACATTTTAATTAATTCTACTGATGGTGTTTTTGCTACTCATATGTACTTTACAGAAGAATTTGTAGTTGTCAATGACACTCTAATTACACCAACTCAAGTAAAGATTGACGTTGAAATATCAAATTACGATTTCATTGAAGAAGGTTCTCAACTTGCCTTATGTACTAAGCTAAACTCTGAAGTATGTTATAAAGAAGAGAAGGATACTGAAGATGAAAATAAATTCTATGCTGCAAACGAAACAGGAATAACTACAACTTTTAATAATTACACTGGGTATTTTACATGGAAAGAAAAGGCTAATATTGACGAAATTCCAACTAATATATCTGTGAGTGAAATAAACGTAGGTGATTGTAAAGAAAATGAACAAAAACTTTGCATTAATTATCCAAGTGGAGATAATATATTCCATGAAACTAAACTTGGAATTGAAGGGTTGCTAATACCAATAACTGAATCTGACTTTCCATTATTACCCTTTATCTTGATATTATTTATAGGAGCCATTAGTGCAAGTGTAGCTTATTCAGTATATTACTATGGAAAACACAAGACTTCAACTCCAACTAAAACTAAACGTGTATATAGAGAAGAAGATTTTATCGAACCTTATAATGGAAAGTTAGCACTTCAGATACTCGAAGGAGAAAATGCTATTGAAGAACTTTACTCGATAGAACATATTAATATCACCGCACTTACGGAAGATTTTCTCGAAACAATAAATAGTTTTGATTGGGACCGAAATGAAAAAAGGTTATTTATTAGAGAAATGCTTAGTTTATCCCCTTTTGAAAGAGATGTAATGCTTAGAGATATGCTAAAAAGCTCTAAATAAGTAATTATAGTAGGAGTAATAACTTGGGATCTCTTAAGATAATACCGATTGAGCTTTTAGAACAAGAAAAACTCGTTTTAGATGTTGTTCAAGAATATTTAGACAAAAATAGATATTTTAATATGAAAGAAATACTCCCTTTTATTAATTCAAGGTTTAAAATGGCCTCAATAAACATAAATGCAAGAGGGATTGAAGAAGTTCTGAGATCCCTGGTAAAAAAAAAATTAATTGTTGAAGGTTCGAAATTATCTAGTAAAAACATCTTAATGATTAAAAAAAGAAAAATGATCTACAACTTCATTTTAAATAATCCAGGGACTTATTTCTATAGGATCGTTAGAGAATTAAAACTAAGTAACCATGTAGTAGTATGGCATTTAAATATATTATTAAAATTTAATTTTATTAAAATAGAAGAACTTGAGAACCATAATATCTATTTCGACTCGAATTTTAATGAAAAAGATAGAAAATTTAGATATTTCATGTCAAAAGAGAGAAGCAAGATAATTGTCGAATGTATTAAAAAAAATTATTATGGAATTACTAAAACTCAACTCTCTAAAGATCTTGGGATGCACATTAACACGATAACAAAATATCTCGAATCCCTTGAGCATTTCAATGTGATAATTGAAGAGAAAATCTCAAAAAAGAGATTATTCTTTTTTAATGAAAATTTCACTGAAGATTCTTATTAGCAATTTTTTTAAATTTAATTTGTAAAAATCCGAAAAAAGAATTTAAGCTCTATTTATAATATATGCAAAAAAAAGAATTATACATATAACTTTGGGAAAAGACCTCTTTCTATTTATGTTAGTAGAGCAAGATTAGAATTGAAACCTCTTTAAATTTTTTCAAATCATAACGAAAAAGTATTTGAGATATATAGATAAATATTCTTGGTCTTTATACCTTTAAAAAAGTATAACGCAATTTTAAAATAATTAATTATAAATATGTCGAAGGTAATATATAGTACTTAGGCACACATCAATTTTAATTTTTAAATAGATGTTTTACGACATATCAGTTAAAAATTGTGAGTATTATGGCAGAAAAAGATTCCAACGACGGTTTAAATCTCGTCGTTAAGTATTCAAGCAAATATATCCTGTATGCAGCGGGCGTATTTGGCTTATGCAATATGCTTGATATTTTTGTGTCAAATGCATCTCCTTTGACTCAATCCTATATCGTAGAGGAATTTTTCGTCTCACAAGGGATTGCTGCAAACATCGGCTATAGTCAACTTAATCTTTTGATGATAATTGGGCTCCCCTTTATGATCTTATCTCTAGGGATTAAGTTCATGGCAGATAAGCGTGGAAGAAAACCAGCGCTAATAGTGACTATCATTGGGATGGGTATTTCAGCGGTACTTATTGCTTTTTCCCAAAATTTTATTATGTATATGATCGGTAATATCCTCGGAGGGTTATTCCTCAGCACCGATATCCAATTGATGATGATTATCGAGGAGTCCCCTATCGAAAAGAGGAGCAGATATCTGGCATTTGCCCGAATCATAGGTCTGGTCGGAGCTCTCTTAGTTCCAGTTAGTCGGCAGATCTTTTTGTCAGGTGAGGATCCGAATTGGCGAGCTATATACTACTTTCCGATAATATTAGCAATAGTTTGTACCTTAATATCTTTAACAACTTTAAAGGAATCTAGCGTATTTTTAACCATGAAAGAAAAAAAAGCACATACGATGGCAGAAATCGATGTCGTAAAGAAGGAAGGGTTGCTAAAAGCTCTAAAAAAGCTTAGTAAGACCCCACATTACAAAATTGCCCTAATTACTTCCTTTGCAGGGCTACTTGGAACTATCGGAGGAATAGCTGCTCGATCCTTTATGGAACCATTACTTACCCAAACCTTTTCACTTGCCGAAGTAAATACAATCTACTACCTTCGATACGGAATAAGTATTGTTTTAGGATTATTCATTGGAGAAGTCAGGGATAAAATAGGTCGAAGAGAGGGGCTGATTACGACATTAGCGATTCAATGCATCTTCTTGGGACTTTTCTTCTGGTTTATTGGTAATTTATGGGTAATCCCGACAGGTCTTGTATACGGGATATTTATATACTCTGTATGGATGAATTCGGTTACATCTGGGTTGATAGTCAATGAATTAACACCCACGAAATATCGGGGTACCATGAATGTGATGGTAGGGATTCTAAGCTTTGGGATCATGATCGCTTGGATGTTAATACAGGGGGTGTTAATCCTGTTCGTAAGTTTCCAGGCGGTGCTTTTCATTGCCACTATCCCATTCTCGATTCTTGGAATTATCATTACACTTTTTAAAATCCCTGAAACCAAAGGCACCGATTTGACAACCATTGCCGAAAAGTAATATCCATCATAAAGCTTATACAAAATGATCCTTTTTTTTACTAATAATCAGAAATTTATTGTTATTAGCAATGAGGTGAAAAAACATTGATAGGATGGTACATTGCAGGTGCGATAGTGGCTGTTTTTGCCGGCAACCACCTGCGTAAACGCATTAGAAATATTAAAAAACGGGACATGAATCCTGAGGGACATCGGCGGTACTTAGCATCACTGGATGAAAAATTAGACATCACAGATACGGCCAAAAGACCAAATATTATCATTTTTTTCATGGATGATATGGGTTTTGCGGACATCTCAAGTTACGGAGCGAAAAACATACATACCCCCCATATCGACAGCCTAGCCGACAACGGCGTCAAATTTGATGCCTTTTATTCTTCATCACCTGTATGTTCCCCATCCCGAGCGGGTTTGCTAACGGGGCGTCACCCGCTTCGAATGCATATCCCCTTTGTGTTCTTTCCTAAAGGAAGTTGGACGGATATTATTTTTAAACTTTTCGGAAGAGGCAAATATGGTGTAAAGGGATTACTGGAAGATGAGATAACCATTCCGGAAGCTTTGAAAAAGGCGGGCTATTCCACCGGGATGCTGGGAAAGTGGCACCTTGGGGACGAAAGCCCGCACCTGCCCAACGATAAGGGATTTGATTTCTTCTACGGCGCCCATTACAGCAATGATATGAAACCTTATGCGATCTGGCGCAACAAAGAAATCGATCAACCCGCTCCCGCTGATCAGAATAATTTAACCAAATCGTTGACCAGAGAGGGGGTCAAATTTATCCATGATCATAAGGATGAACCCATTTTCCTTCATTACTGCCAACCGTTCCCCCATGACCCCCTCCATGCATCGGAAGATTTCCACGGAGTATCAAAAGGGGGCTTGTACGGGGATGCGGTACAGGAAGTGGACTGGAGTGTGGGCGAAATCTTAAAAGCATTGGATGAACACAACCTTCGGGATAACACCCTCATAATATTTACCAGCGATAATGGACCTTGGCATGAGGGAAACCCTGGATACCATCGCGGCCGTAAGGGATTACCCTTCGAAGGAGGTCAAAGAGTTCCCTTGATTGCATCCTGGCTCGGCAAAATACCGAAGGGCTCAAACATCAGTGAAATGGCCATGAATACCGACTTATTCCCTACGATTTTAAATATAGCAGGAATTCCTTTGCCTGATGATCGAATTATTGATGGAAAAGATATTCTACCCTTATTGACCGGAGCATCCACCGAAACCCCACATGATTATCTTTATTATCACTGTAGTCGAAAGATTTTAGCTGTTCGGGATAAAGAATATAAATTTCACACGAAACATAAATCGGATAATTCTACCTATTCTATAATGAAGATTCGGCCACTACTGTTTGACATGCAGAGTTACGACCAGGAATCTTACGATCAGATAACTCACCATGCCGACAAAGCGGAAGAGTTGAAAGTCAAGCTGGAAGAATTTGAATCTGTACTCAAGAACAATCCGCGAGGATGGAATAAAAAATAAATTTTAAACGACAATCCAAATCCTCCAATTATAATTCTCTTTTTTTTGCTTTGAATAAGTATTCTTATATCACTTCGAAAGATAAGTCATTTGATATTGACTTTATAAATTATGGATATTCCTCTCAAAAAATAAGAAAGAAGCGTATTGATTAATCGATAGTATATCCTTGTTCTTCCCACGCTTTTCGCATTATGTTATTGTGCCTTAAATAATCATCAACCACATTTTTTGGAACGGCATTCAATGGACAGCTAAAGTTAGGACATTTAGAACAACTGAGAAAATGCATTGAAACAATCCAAATTATTGAAAAAATTAGCGAGATTCCAAAATAAACGTACATTTTTGCTAAGAGTAAAAAAAATAAAGGATAGCCAGCGAAAATTGAGATGCCAATTATGAATTGACTTTTTTCTGAGCAACTCATAGGAGATGGATCGTACTTCCAAGCTTTTTGAATGCCATAATTTGCATAGCATTTGACATTTTTCTCGTCTTCAAATGCGTAATAAGGACAATGACTACAGAGAATTTTATTTTCCCAGACTTGGAAGAAAAACGCTAAATACCCAATATAACTCGAGAATATGAAGATCATTTGAAGAGTATTTAACGCTCCAGAAATAAACCCATGTAAAATTCCTGCTATCCAAACGATCCATACGCTCAAAACAGGGATTAAAAAATAGATCGTGTCTTTAATATCAAACTTACACATTAATTTTCCATTCACAGAGCATTTCTGGCAATTCGTAGCTTCTACATTGCAAATATTTTGCCTTTTATTTTCATTTTTCACGCATAGAACCTCCAAAAAAAGAAGCTCAAATTTTAATTTTTATTTATTAGATATCCTATCCTTCTCGGATTACTCATTTATAATCCTGCTATAAATATACGCGTTCAAATACTTACTTTCTATAACTTTCACTTCAAACACTAAATCTTTTGCGTAAGTCCTTGGATCAACGGCATTGGGGTGACCCTTCCAACGCTTTCTCACTACTTCAACCCCTTTATCTGTCAATTCAATAATTATCAATATACCTTTAGGCTTCATAACGCGCAGAAACTCGTTTAGTGCGAGCTTTTTATTACCTATGTGATGGAAAGTAGCGTAGAGGAAAATAGCGTCAAAAGAAGCGTCTTCAAAAGGCATTTTTTCTGCGTTAAAAGGTTTAAATGTTATCATATCCTCAACGTTTACTTTCTTAGCAGGTGTTTTCCAATCGCCCCAATTAACACCCTCAGGTTCGCCGGTAAGAACTTGATAACCGTGAAGGGCAAGTAATATTGCCATCTGACCTCTACCCGTACCAACATCTAAGACCTTTGAGTTCTTTTCTAATTTTAGTCTAGATACAACGGAGCTCAAAAAATCCGCATCCTTACTAAATTCATCTCCTAAAATTCCCTTAGCTTCACTAAAATCCATCATTTTTTTTACTAATATTCTTTCATTTATTATTGAACAAAGTTATTACAATGTAGTTAGATTTATATATAAAAATTAACCTATCCTATAATTAATACTACTTTTTAGAGGGATGGAATTATAACGCAAAAAAAATTGATGTTGTATCTCTGCTTAATTGGTTTTATTCCAATAATCATAAGCTTAATACTAACACCTATATTCTCCTTTGTTTTAAGCTTAATGATATTTGTGCTGACTCCTGTTTATTTTATAATAATGCTCATCACAATAAAATACATTAGAAAGGAACTAATTGCCCACAGTTTCAGAACGGGAAGAAAGACTGCTCGAACATGTTTTCTTTTTCTAGCAATTATCCCTATTTCTGTACTTTTCTTACTTCCTGGTGTGGGCCATGGAGTTGCATTTACTGGCTTGGATTATACCGTCTTCCTCTTTGGGGGGTAAGTAGCATTATAAATCTCATAGCAGCACTCTTATTCAAACAACCCATAAAGAATCAATCAACTTCTTAATTTTTTTTTACTTAATAAATATTTATCTGTTTTTGATATGAAAAACCAGTAAGTAATTTAATCAAAAAAAAATTAGCAAAATTCAGATTTCAAGTTGAAATTAACAAATAATAAGATTCGTATCTTTAATCTTTTAATCGCATTCTTGAAAATATTGAAATAAGAACGCCTGCAAGTCCATAAGTCCCATTGAAGGCGCTCAAAAATATGTTTGGTAATTCACTTATCGACATCCCGGCTATAAGATTCGTTATTAGGATTATAATCAGACTAATTAAACCCGTTCCAATTCCTATACCTATAACAATTCTTCCAATTCTATCGGGACCATAAGCAGCAATCAATGATCCAACAATAACTGAAATTCCTCCACCTGCCGCAATATAACGTAATATTGTCAATAAAATCGAGAAATATTGCGTCATATCAGGTCCGAGAGCTCTTGCAGCCAAGGTCAAGACTGTACCTATAAAACCCACGCTACCCACCACAGAACTTATTTAAGGATTGTACAGAAAAATCGTGTAATTCTTTAATCTTAGATTACCTTCTTTCGCGTCTTATTAAGTCAACAATGAAAGCATTAAGATTAAAAATAATAATACTTCAATCTATATTATTTTATATAATCTCATCGTAATTATCAAAAGATGAAATAAAAATGGATTTTCCAGATAATTTTATTGAAAGATTAATACGGGTTCGTAAAAAAAAGGATGTTCTAAGCTTGGAAAAGTCAGCTACATCTACATTTCTTGATTACACGGAAGAGAACGTCTGGGATGAGACGCTCTTGGACGATATTTATAGCACAGGCAAGGCCATTCTTGATTCCCTAATCAATTGTAACTCGTTGGAGCATAAACCTTACTTTAATAAAAAGATCGTATCTCTCGATATAGAGACAACTACATGGATTCCAAAAGCTTATGAAGGTTTTGTTAACATCTTAGGTGTATCTATTCTTGATTTACGCGATCGTGCCCCTGCCGATGCCGAACTTCTTGTTTATCAATCGTTTAACATGCTAAGAAAAAAAGAAACAGCTTTTCATCTAATAAGGTTAGCCCAAAAATACATTAACGACGCAGATATGATTATTGTCTTTAATAAACATTTTGATATTAAGATTTTAGAAACAATAATTAACAATTTCGAGCTGGATTACAAATTTCCGGAGGAAATTGTTGACATGATGGGACCTTTTAAAAGCCTTGCAAAATTAGAGAGCCATTTAAACCGCAAAGTGAACTTTCAGCGGATTCACTCAGAAAAAGGAAATTATAAAGAGTATTACACATCTTTTAAAGGAAAGGGCAAGAATGGTATTGGGAAAAAAATTGACCCAATTGGTGTTTATAATTTAATGGATACTTTAACTCCTTTGTATGCGTACCTTCTCATGGATGATTTTCCTAAATAACAAATATCCCCAAGTAGTTTGATATCCTCTCTTCTTGTATCGATTTTTTCAACACGATAAAATTTTTCATTTTTTTCAAATTTTAACCAAATCTTAGGTGCTGAAGGATTTAAAAAATAATAAAATTCCAATATATGTTCTTTAATATAATCTTCTCTTAATTATCAATAGATGAAAGAATTAACTGACAAGGAGCAAAAATGGTTGGAAACATTTGCTAAAAAGCACGAATTTTTCAAACCCTTTCTGGAACGATACAAAATAGAAGCTCATCTAACTAAAACTCAATATTATTGGTTAAATCTTTTCGTTAAACTAAGCGAAGCTGAGAATTCCAAAACGCGTAAAAAATATGTAAAACAATCAATTATTAAAATACCATGCCCTCATTGTAGTTTTCTGTGTTCACCTCAAATTAAATACTGTCCAGAATGTGGCGACCCCCTACCCATAATAGAAGAGGTTTTTGAAATGATTGGTGATTCTGAAATAACTAATATTAATTATGTCGAAAAAAACATTATCCATTCGTTAGAAAAGCAAATAAATAAACAAATACCTCTAAAAGAAAAATTCGATCTAAATTCAATGTGCTATATATAGGAAAATGACGAAATCACAGGATTAAGTCTTTGCAAATGCGAATTAAATTACTTTCCAAGCGAAATTCTTAGGCTTAAATCTCTGAAGCATCTCGCTCTTAGGAGAAACAACATTACGACGTTAATCAAAGAAATCGGGCTTTTATCTAACTTAGAATACTTGAATTTGCGTATAAATAAACTTAAACAATTACCAGCTTCAATCGGGCTGCTTTCAAAGTTACAGCATCTTAATTTAAGCTCTAATGCCTTGATGGAACTTCCTAACTCAATTGGAAAATTGATGATGTTAAAAGAATTGAATCTTAACAATAATAAATTAATCCATGTTCCAGAATCCATCGGAGATTTGAACTCTCTCGAAATCTTAAACGTAAGAGCTAATTACTTGATGGAATTACCAAAAAGCGTTATAAAATTAAAAGAGCAAGGGCTTCAAGTTTATAAATAGAATTAAACCTCTTTACTTCATCAATAAGTTAATCTTTATAGTTAATTCTCTCAATAATTATTTGCGTTGTATATAAAAAAAAAAAGATAAATTTTTATTTGCTTAGTTTTAATAAACTGAATCAATTCTAAACCAAATAGTGTAGCGACAGTCCCCCATATCATAGCGATAACCAGACCAGTACCATCCATGATTAACATAACCATGCCATGAAGATGGACTCCACCACCATTGAAATGCAGGATAATCGTCATCACCGGATGTAGAATCGTATTCCGATCCTTGAACCCTAACTTTGCAGTAAGAGTTGTAGGAAAGCAGAGCAAAATGTTGATTGTTCCAATCTAAAGCTTCGCGTTTACCTGCTCCTGTATAATCATCACCAGCATCATCAATCTCGTCTAAATGATTATCATTTAAATCACCACCTGCTGCGCAACTTGGGAAATATGCCTCGCCGATCCAAAGCTTTAGGTACATTTCACCATCGCCCATAAGCCAGCCTTCGTGTTCGTCGTCGTAATAGACTTCATCTATATATACAGTTAGTTTGTAAAGATCACCGGAGGCATCAACGGCATAAGCACCACCAGGGACGCCATTACCGTTTGGATCAGAATTCATCTCTAATGCGATCACCTGAGCATATGGGGACCAGTATAGATCTTCCGGTGAAACCCCTATATTAAAAGGCGAGAAATCGCCATCAAGACAAATACCTAATTCGGATTTATAAGCTGCCCACGCTAATTCTGAACAATAATATCCATCTGGAGCGATCTCAGGATCTGCGGTGTCAATACCGATTTGTTTACCAAGCCAGTTCCAGTCATAGCCTTCATCTAAACCTATTTTATCGTAGGCAAAATCTACTATGGCTTGTCTTTCAGAAGAAGACATTAAAGCACCACCGGGTTTTAAAACTCTCATCGCAACAACATTTCCCGCGTGATCGTTAACAACTGTAGTATATTTGGATGTTCGCAACCCCGAATCAATGCTATCCATCGTGGAGTGTACTACCCAAGCCTGTCCTTGTGGAACCCATGTACCCTCTTCTGTAGCCCAAATCTCGTGATATCCCGCAATTCCGCCGAAAATAACTGTATGCGACCATTTTCCCGGAATAAGATAATCAAAAAATGTATCGTCTGTACCTAAAAGAATGATATCTCCTGGTAAAAGATTATTAGAACTCATGTCGTTAGATCCTTCACCACCAAAAGCTGTATTTAGTCCAGCTGTGAGAGTCTCATCTTCTGCGCTAGGAGCAATAATAGTTGACGCACCGAATACTGAAAGTGAACTAAAAAGTATCAAACAAGTAAAAAAGGTTAGAATTGATATTAAATATACTTTATTTTTTATAGATTTATTTTTTTCCATAATACCACATTCTCTTAAGATGTGATTAATTAATTTATAGGATAAATAAGTATAAAAACATTAACATCTATCTCTAAATACTTAACAAATTTGTTAAAAAAAATCCTAAACATTACTACGATAATTTGTTTTTCATTATTTAATCCCAAAAAATACTATAAAATATTAAAGTAAGATTTTATTAAGATATTCAGTCCATTATCTTAATGACTGAACTAAAAACCAACCCTAATGAACAAAATGTTGAAGATTTCCTTAAAAAGGTTTAAAACCAGAGTAAACGTGATGATAGTTATGAAATTCTAAAAATTATGAAAGAACTATACCCATAGAAAAGAGTATTCGGTTTTGCAATTTGTAATGAATTCTTAATCTTTAAACGCTTTTGAGATGGTTATTTAAAAAATACATAATTTTTTAAACCCATATTTTCGAATACTCAACGAATTGTTGATTTTTAATATGTACATAGCCAAATCTTTTTAAATATCTTTTTTTATGTAATAGTATAATAAGTTTACAAAATTAATTAATCAAATCCAATCAACTAAGTCTGCGATTTTTATGAAGAAAACTCAAAAATGGATTATTGGAATAGTTCTATCAATTATAATCGCTTTTTCAGGTGGTTTAATTTTATGGTTCAATTTTTTTAGAGGACAACCACCCGGAGAATTACCTAAATATCCAGACTTAACAATATCTAATTATTCTCTTGAAAATGATAGTCTTACAGTTAGCATTACAAATATAGGGGATTCAAATACAACTAAAGTTATTATTATTGTACAAATCGACTCATTAGCTCTTACACTTTTTAATAACTCACTAAATCCAGTGGATCTTGATATTTCAGAAGTTTTTATCTTTTTCTTAAACCTGAACAATTTTGATTCTTATTTCAATTCCGGAACTAGTTACAATATTGCTATTCAAGTAGATCCTCATGATGATATTAAAGAAAAATTGGAAAACAATAACGAACTAATCGTGGATTATTATTATGAAGAAGAAGAAGAAGAAGAAGAAATTCCAACTCCACCTAATTTATTCCCTCCTAATACTTATTCCTTGAATTCTTCATTTAATTCCTTCGGTTATGCTGTACAATTTAGTGCAAATCAAATTATAATAGAAAATTCCTTAATAATTGGAAATGGAACTTTTAACGGCTATAATGTGGTGAATTCTACAATATTGAATAATACCACCATCTCAAATCAAATTATGTGGATATCTATAGCTCTCTATGGAGATCAAAATTTAACAATACGAAATATATGGGATCTTCGACTTAATGTCTTATTATGCGATACAAGCTCTCTCTCCCTTTTTAATTGCAGTATTCAAGAAATTGCTATTACCAGTTCTAATAACATATTCCTTTCGAATAGTTCAATAAAAATTTTAAGTTCTGCGGTAAATCTAACGAAATTAGTTTCTCTAAGAATTACAAATCATTCATCAATAGATCATTGTATTATCTCTAGTCCAACATTCCTTGAAATAGAATTTACCTCAATTAGCATTTTTTATATAATGATTTCAAGTAATCCCTATTCTCAACAAGCAGATTATCTTGTATCGGGGATCATTAAAAATTGTTCAATTCAGAATTTACATACCTATGGTCAAACAGATTTAAACATTTATGGTACTGAAATTTACCAAATTAATATCATGGGTAAAGCTCGACTAAATCTAGTTGAATGCATCATTACTGAAGAATATGCCTATCAAAATGCAATTTGTATTTTGAATAATACTAAAATACTCTCAGAGTTACACTATGGAATTATTGTATCCGCTGATTCCGTTAATATCACGAATGGAATAATTCAGGGCACAAATTACATGAATAATACTATCCTCATTAACGCTGATGTGTCCAGCATGACTTTAAAGAATGTAGTAGTTAATAATACAGGACAACTTTATGTATCCAATTCTTCATTAGATCTTTTTTTATATGATTTAGCTAATGTAATTATAAATGATTCAAGTATAACCACACCAAATGAATATGGGGGATATCTCGAAGGTTCATCCAGATTGATTGGAATAAATTCAAGCTTTGATTTCCTTATATGTCAGAAAAATAGCTCATTAGATCTATCTGAAAATTGTGCGATTCAGAATATGATTGTTAATAGCACTAATGATGTTTCAATCGTTAATTGCACACTAAACCAAATAGGATGGCATTCTGAACCACAAGGGGAGCGTAAAGCAGAGTTCATTAATTCAACTGCGGAACTATTCCAAGCTCCTCCTTCAAGTAAAGTTGATATAATAAATAGTTCAATAGAAAACTTGTATGAAGGGATTAGGTTTCAAACAGGGATAAATTATTTCAATTCCTCAGGAGTTTTTGGAGCGGGATTAATTTTAAATTATTTAAACATTAGCGGTTCATTGATCTCTAATAGAACTTACAAATATATCGAAATTATGGGAGACGCTAAGGTAATAATCGAAGATATGCATAATTTCTTCAGCATAATTATTGAATCAGGTAATTTAACGGTAAATAATTGTACTATAGAATCATTACAAATGAGGAATAATGCAATTGTGTATCTAAAAAACTGTTCAAATTCAAATGTTGGGAGTTTTGGTTCAGCGTTTCTTAGTCAGCTTGGACCCCAATTTATTACCTGCTTTGACAACTCTCAACTTTATATCAATAATTCAATCTTCTCTGATGGGTGTATGATAATGTTTTATAATGCTGCCCAAACAACCATAACTAATTCGGTGATATTTGGATTCTACCTTCTCCATGAATCGAGAGCGATAATTTCCTATTCCGAAGTTTTGATGATAAGAGTAACAGCTTCCTCTCTAGCGGGTTATGCTTTAAATATATTACATAGTTCGACTGAGTACTTAATAACTAACTCCTGGAAATATTCTTAAATTTAGATTTTTTTCTTTTTTCTACTTCTACTTATATTTATTTAAGCATCTTTTTTTTAATATATTAAATTTTTAAGATCGTAAAAATTAAGAACTATTTGAACGGTTAAGTATAAGTTAGAGTTTTATATTCTATCAATCATAAACCACAATAAAATAATCATGACACTTAAAGATAAGTATACTTATGGAGTGTGCGGAGTATTTTGTGAGATGTGCCCAACTGGTATGGGAAAAATCTCCCAGTTAGCTATAGAACACCTCAGATTAATAAAAGGATCTAATAAATGGGCATAAGATTAAGTTGATTTCAATTTTAAAGATTTACATAAGGGATTAGAATGGTTATCAAAAGATTCTTGCCCCACATGTCACCACATAAAAGAACCTTGGTGCAATGTATTAAAATGTGATAAAGCTAAAAAACTTCAAAGCTGTTTATTATGTGAGGAATTTTTAGAATACTAATCTACAGACTACCATCGCGATAGATATCCATTTGTAATTGATCATTACCACAGAGTCAAGAAGATCGGATTAGAGAAACATCTAGAGAAAGAAAAGAAAAAAAAACTAAGTGGAATAACTCTTGTTGACATCAGAAAATGGTAATAGTCGTTTTTCAATTCCAGTCAAAAAATCTTACCTTTAAAATGAATTAAATAGATTTTTTAATTTTTTTTCTTCATGCTATAGTTGTTTGAGATCGATAGCATCGTTTTCTGCTTCGGAATAAGCTCCGTTTTTCGCTTTTTCTAAAAAAGACGATGTCTCGGTTTCATTCCATCTGTTTAATATTTGATTTATCTGTTCTTGAATGTTTCTTAGTTTATAGCTAATTAAATCCTCAGCTATATCTTGTTTTATTAACAAGTGTGGCTAAAAAAACCATCTGATTGGTTAAAAAAACAATAATCTGTACTTTACTACGATAATTTGATTTTTATTATATAACCTAAAAAAGATTATAAAATATTAAAGTAAGATTTTAATAAGATATTCAGTCCATTATCTTAATGACTGAACTAAAAACCAAACCTAATGAACAAAATGTTGAAGATTTCCTTAAAAAGGTTGAAAACCCGAGCAAACGTAATGATAGTTTTGAAATTCTAAAAATTATGAAAGAAGTCACTCAGCAAAAACCTGTGATGTGGGGTAATAGTATCGTGGGATTTGGGAGCTATCACTACAAATACGCAAGCGGACGAGAAGGTGATTGGCCTCTAACAGGATTTTCACCTCGAAAGCAAAACCTTACTATTTATATCATGCCTGGATTTGAAAAATATGATGATTTACTTAAAAACCTTGGAAAATTTAAGACCGGTAAGTCTTGTCTTTATATCAAAAAGTTGCAAGATATAGATATTGATAAATTAAGAGAGCTTATAATTGAGTCTGTTAACTATATGAAAGAACTATACTCATAGAAAGGAGTATCTTGTTTTACATTTTGTAATGAATTATTAATCTATAAGTGTTTTCCATGTGGTTATCTAAAAAAATTCGTAATTTTTTATAATATAAAAAAATGAGTAAATTATAATCTTCCAATTCTCACATATTTTCTTGGAGAAAATTCCAGATTAATTTATTAGTTTCTTCAGGGACTTCAATGTTAAATGCGTGCCCTACTCCGGGAATAATTTCTAATTTAGAATTTGGAATCTTTTCATGCATAGATTGTATCTCTCCCGGGATTGACATTTTATCTCTTGATCCAGAAAGGATTAGCGTAGGTTGAATGATATCTTTTATTGAATCTCTCACATCAAAATTCCTTAAAGCTTCGCTTTGGTTGATATAATCCTTATAGAGAGGAGGATCTACTAATTGGGCACAAAAGTTCATGTCTTTGCAAATTTCATCGAAAAAACCTCTATCGCTATCTAATCTTTTTCTAAACTCTCTGGAATAAATAAGCGGAAAATAAAACTTTACCCTTTGCTCTAAATCTAAGTCCTTTAATATATTAAACGCGAGAAGATTTTGTTCGCTCGTTTTTGGCGGGTAATAACTAGTTGGAGCACACAAGATCAGAGTTTTGGCCAGCTTAGGATATTTTAAGGCAAACTTCTGAGAAATCATTGCGCCCATACTTGATCCACATAAGTGGATACCTTCCTTTATATCAAGATAATCAAGTAAACCTTTAAGATCTTCAACAAGCAGTTCCATCGTATATGGAAAGTCTGGACGAGAAGATTTTCCGGCTCCGCGGTTGTCAAACGCAACAACAATCGTTTTATCCTTGAAAAAATCAATCTGATAATACCAAGTTTGTAATTTCGTGAAGCTGCCACTTACGAAAACTATAGGCTCTCCGCTTCCTTCCATTATATAGTTTATTTCAATATCGTTATACGAAAAACTAGGCATGATTATCATCCATATGTGATATATATTAATAAAATCGGATATAAAAAGCTTCAATTAAATTTCGAGAAATAAATAAAATCAATTTGAAATAAATAACACTGGTAAACTAATTAAATATCCTGAAAATGGGTCTTTCTAGAAGTATGAAATTAAAAAAAAAAAATAAATTTAAGCACCTACCCAAGCGATCGTAAGATATGTGTAGGTACTTGCTGTAGATCCAAGAAGATTCTTTGAACCAACTGATATTTGATTCACCTGTAATTCAAGGGAGTCTCCTACATTTAAATGTACGATATCCGTAAAACCAACTGACAAAGAAATTGACTGAGATGCATGTGCAGAGCTCCCAGATTCATATATGCCCTCTCTAACTAATCTTACGAATATAGCATCTCCATTATCCATATAGACAAATGTAATCATTGCCGAAATAAGATAATACCCAGAAGCCGAACAAGTAAACTCATCATTTACTATATTAAAGTCATCTGTCTTATCTTAATCTACGACATTAAAATTAACAGTCTCCCAAACCGCATCAGAAATTAAATAGCTGGAAGATAAAAGTACTCTTGCTAAAGGTTTAGGGGTATTTACCCGATTAACAAGCTGTTGAGTATTATATAGCGAAAGTACCCCAACTCCAAGCCCCGAAAGTCCTATGATAAACACTAAAATGCTAAACATTGAAACTTTTCTTTTTCCCATCATTTCTCAACTCATTTTTTTTGTTTGGATTTATTTAAATTTAAGATTTAAACTGATTATTGCTATAAGAAATTCTACTCCGAGATTTATATACTTTATTGTCTACCGAGTTTTTAAATAAATTAACCCATTGGAATGATAATCTTTTCATTTTAAAAGACTTAGAATTAAAAAAAAAAGGTAATTAATTTAGAATGTCTGTAGGCGCGATTGTAAAGTATGTGAAATTACCCTGCGAATCTCCGTAAATTGTTCGTGGTCAATTCGAATCATGAAAAACACGCAGCTCAACATAATTTCCCTCACTATACGCCCCTACCCATATATACTCCATATCCTACATATTTTGAAACATAACCCATCCAGAAATAAAATAATACCCCGAACTCAGACAAATAAACTGATCTGTAAGTAAATTGAAATCATCTGTTATATCATAATCTTCGGCATCAAAATTAACGTATATCTAACTCACGCCCGCGATTTCTTACCCAGAATTTAGGTGTAATCTTACTAACGGTTTAGGTGTTTCTACCTGAATAGCTAGCTGCTGTGTATTATACAGCGAAAAAATACCAAGCCCAAGCCCCGACACTCCTAAAATAAATACCTCCATAAGAATTTTGTTCTTGATTTAAATACAAATGTATAAGGTGTATTAATTCTATCTTTATACTTGGATAGTATTCAAATAAAACTAGTTATTTGGAAGTTTTCCAGTTTAGATGTTTTTGGAAGAAGTTCTATATTAGTCTAATAGTGAATAAAAAAAACTTCGTTAAAAATTTCTTGAACTTAATCATCTACCCTCTGAGGTAGCTTTTCCCATTGAAAGGGGCTTCTCAAACATATTCAATTGAAAGCTAAAATAAAAGAGTTAAGAAAAAATTCTCCTTAGCTTTAATTAACTTCGACCTCTAACGAATAAAGAAATAATTCTCATATTTATAAGATATGAGATAAAACTTTATATTACATTTTTTTTTCCCTTTCATAATCAAATCGAAAATGATGATCAAATGGTAGGTATAAACTCACCAAATAGTGTTTCCATAGTTAAAACTCCAGCTTTCAAAGTATGGATAGGTCTTATTATATTCTCTGTGATTGAAGTAATTCTCATCTTTTTACTCGAACCTTTATTACGACTTAACTTCCCGCCTTTGAATCCCGACACGGGCCCCGAAGACTATTACTGGAAACTTAATATTCGAGATGCGTTAACTATGATCATCACTTGGACTTTTTATGCTGCCCATCAATTTTCCGTTTGGATTGTTATTGCTTGGGCACATAAGAATTATCACGGGAAAAAACTCGACGAAAAGAAATTACTCGCTTATACAATAATGATGACAGTTATATTAGTAGGCTTTACGCTTCTTCATTTACTTCAGACGCAATTATGGTATGATGGGCTCGCTCAAGATGTACCAATCCTAACAAGCCAGGGTAGTGTGATCATAATGCTTTCGATTCTTTTAGTAATGCAAAATCCTAAACGCGGTTTATTTTTTGGCAAAAAAGAAAATAAACTAATGCGACCCGAAGTTTCAGCAACTTTCATGAAGAGTCATCAATTAATCTTCAGTTGGGCATTAGTATACACGTTTTGGTTCCATCCAATGGATTCCTCTCCCGCTTTGCTCAGTGGCTTCTTCTTCATGGGTCTCTTGTTTATACAAATGGTACTAGCGTATACCCGCATGCACACGAATAAGTGGTGGGTTTTAGTCGTAGAGTCTTATGTTGCTATGCACGCAACCATAGTGGCAATTGCTCAATGGGTCGATTTTGGTTCCAATCCTCCGATGTGGGCTATGTTCCTGCTTGGTTTTCTTGCTATGCTCATATTCACATACATTCACGGTTTAGGCTTACCAAATTGGCTACGATGGTCAATCGTCATTGCTTATTTCGTATTTATGGTTTTCGTGTATGTTCCACTACCATTCGGTTTCGGTCGAGACATTGCTTATTTCCTGAGATTAGAGTTTCTTTGGATTCCAATGATCTTGTTCCTCATAGCGTTCATTGCTGCTGCTATTGCTCATGTATACCTTCTCATTCGAAATAAAAGAAGTAGTGGTAAGTAACCTAATTATTTTTTTAAAATCATAAGATATTAGAAGATTAGGCAAAAGGGAACTTATTTCGTAAAAGGAAACTATAGACAAATACCTTTAAAGAAACATTTAAAAATTGAAACTTTTCTTTCTCCCATCATTTTTCAACTCATTTTTTCCCTTTTGATATCATTTTTTTTTAATATTAGTTATTTATTGATATAATTATTTCTCTCGCGGTAGTAATATGTTTTATTGTCCACATTGGTTTTTAAAAAAAAGTAAAAAAAAAATAATAGATTATTTAGAAAATAGTAATAAAGTAGAAGTAAGCAAATTTAAAAAAAAATAAGTTTAAGGAACTGCTTTTCTAAC
>Ga0209345_10002398_pt1 | contig 20750 bp, 21 predicted proteins | sample Cruoilmetagenom7_FD_187294 | JGI IMG/M metagenome (GOLD analysis project Ga0209345, IMG submission 187294) | Oil polluted marine microbial communities from Coal Oil Point, Santa Barbara, California, USA - Sample 7 (SPAdes) (version 2) | ecosystem: Environmental > Aquatic > Marine > Oil seeps ... | reverse complement strand
GTACTATAAATACGAATACTACAAAAACAAATATAGTTTTATTCATGTGTAATATCATTATATGTTTTACTCTCTTCTTGCAATATTTTAATAACTTCTAGTAGGTTATTGTTATAATATTCTTCAATAATATTTTTGAATTCACAATACGCTAAAAACCTATCGATTTCTTCGATGGGAATGTGTAATTTTTTTGTAAAATAGTCAACTCCTAGCTCTTTTTTTATTTTATTAGGAAATGCCTTTTTATTTTTCAATTCTTTTTTTAATTTTCGTACACGAATTAGGTAAAAATCAGGAATAGTAGCACTCGCTCCAGCTCCGTTCATTTTAATTGGGTCAGTTATATCTTGAGCATTTGGTGCTTTTAAAAACCCATGAGTATCGGTTTGTAATATTTTATCTAAATCACTTAATTTAAATACAAAATTGTGTTTTGGTAATGTGTCATTAGGAGTGCTATTCATATCTGAATTTAAACTGCCAGTTAATCCATGTAAAAAAACTTCATCTAAATTTGTTACAAAAGGTTTTAAATAGATTTCAATCTTTTTAGATGTAATATGATTTTCTGTTACAATAAGTTTCATTTTTTCATATTGAATTGATGAAATTAACAATGTATCATTCTTAATTACATTTATTTCAAACTCACCATTATCATTACTAATTGTACCATGTTTAGTAGTTAAATTTATAATATGCATATTACTAACTGTATTCTGGGAGCTTATTATTTTTCCAGAAATAGCAATAGTCTTTTCTTGTGCAAAACATTTCATAGCAAGAACAAAGAAGAATAATAAGTTGGTTAATCTTAAATTCATTAAAACAAATTACGTTATTGAAATCTTAAAACTGTATTAATGTAATTGTAAACTTATGTTAAAGATTGAAATTTTGTATATTTGATAAAACTTATTTTAAATGAAAAAATTATTTGTTGCCAGTACTTCAACTGTGCATGGGAAAGGCTATTTAGAGTATATTTTGCCAGAACTATCTACCTTTTTTAAAGGTATTAATGAAATTCTATTTATTCCATATGCTAGACCTAGTGGGCTTACACATGATGAATATACAAGTAGAGCTCAACAAGGATTTGAAAAAATAAATATTAAAATAAAGGGAATACATGAGTTTAATAATCCAATTGATGCTGTTAACAACGCAAAAGCAATTTTTGTTGGTGGAGGAAATACTTTTTTATTAACAAAGCAATTATATGCGCATAAATTAATTTCAGCAATTAAAAATGTTGTTGAAAATGGAACGCCCTATTTTGGAACGAGTGCAGGGAGTGTTATTACAGGAGTAACAATGCAAAACACAAATGACATGCCAATTATTTATCCGCCTAGTTTTGATACGTTTGGTTTTCTGAATTTCAATTTAAATTGTCATTACTTAGATCCAGATACCAATTCTACTCATATGGGAGAAACAAGAGAAACCCGTATTAATGAATACCATACCATAAATAAAACTCCAGTTTTGGGTTTAAGAGAGGGAAGTTGGCTGCAAGTTGAAGGAAACAAAATTCTATTAAAAGGAAATTTAAACGCTCGTTTATTTCAACAAAATAGACCAGCCGAAGAGTTTCCTACAAAAACAGACTTTAGCTTTTTAATGTAAATTTAGAAAAGTGGAAATAATTTCTGCATCAGGTGCTTTTTTTATTTCGCCAGATAAAACTTTATAGGTGTTTTTCACCCTAATAGTATCAATATTTTTTGATTTTAACTGATCTCTTAAAATCATAGCAGCTAAATAGGATTCTTTATTCTGTATAATATAATTATAACTAAAATTAATAAATTCAGTTTCAATTTTTTTCATTTCAACTTCAATATCACTTAATTTTTTAACGTCGTTTTCAAGTCTTGCTTTTTGAAATTGAGGGAATAGATATTCTATTTTTTTAAAAATATTTTTAGAATTTACTTTGTATTGGTTAAGTTTAGTATTTAATTCAGATCCACTTATTATTGGATCGTTTATATTTTCTGCATTTATAAATACTTCAAACTTTGAATTCTCTAAAATTATAACTGATATTGCAGAATAATTTTCAAAAGTTAAGCCAAAACGTTCTGGAAATTCAACTATTCCTTTAAATTTAAATGTATTATCTATTACATTAGAAGAATCTATTGGATAAATAGAATTTTCGATAATTTTATTTAAATATACTTTTTGGGGATAAAAATTTTCTAATTTTCCGTTAAGTTCAAATCCACTTGAAGTTATAGCACTTGAATTATTTGGTTGTTTTATTTGTGAGGTGTTTTTTTTGCATGAAAATAATAGTAAACACAAAACCCCAAGTAAAAATAACCGTTTCATTTTTAGAAGTTACAAATTAAAAATTCAGATACTCAGCTATTTCCAACCCGTAGCCTGTCATACCAATTCGTTTTGTTTTTGATGGTGCATTTGATAAAATACGTAGTTTGTTAATTTCTATATCGTGTAATATTTGAGCGCCAATACCAAAATCTTTGTCATCAGGTTTTATTCTAGGAACTTTATTTTCAGTTTCTTTTTGAGCATCTTTTAATAGCGATAAACGATTAACAAGGTTAAACGATTGATTTTCTTGACTAATAAAAACAATTGCGCCTTTTCCTTCATCTTCAATCTTTTTAAATACTCTTGAAAAAGTATCATCAGGTTTTTTTGTTAGAAGCCTAATAATATCATTATTAATTAAGGATGAATTTACACGAACCATTACAGCATCATCTTCGTTCCAAGATCCTTTGGTTAAAGCTAAATGAATTTGGTTGTTTGTTGTTTGTTTATAAGCTCTTAATCTAAATTCTCCAAAACGAGTTTGTGTTGTAAAATCTTCAATTTTATAAATTAATGAGTCGTATTTCATACGATATGCAACTAAATCTTCAATTGAAATAATTTTTAAATTGAATTTTTTAGCAACTTTTAATAATTGAGGTAAACGTGCCATTGTACCATCCTCGTTTAATATTTCAACTAAAATTCCTGCTGGTTTAAAACCTGCTAAACGCGCTAAATCAATAGATGCTTCTGTATGCCCAGTTCTACGTAAAACGCCTCCTTCTTTTGCTCTTAAAGGAAAAATATGACCTGGTCTCCCAAAATCATCGGGTTTAGTATTTTTAGAAGTTAATGCTTTAATAGTTTTTGATCTGTCTTGAGCTGAAATACCTGTTGTACAACCACCTCCAATTAAATCTATAGATACAGTAAATTGCGTATTATGTAAAACAGTATTTTTATTTACCATTAGAGGTAAGTCCAATTCTCCACAACGATTTTCTGTTAAAGGAGCACATATTAAGCCTCTTCCGTGTTGTGCCATAAAATTAATCATTTCAGGAGTTACACATTCGGCTGCTGCAATAAAATCACCTTCATTTTCTCTATCCTCATCATCAACTACAATAATTATTTTCCCATTTTTAATATCTTCAATGGCTTCTTGAATTGTATTTAACTGAATATTATTTGTAGTACTTTTCATTTTATGTGTTGTTCGTAGTTTTTAGAAACTTCTTAAAAAGTTTTTGAATATTTTCAAGAATTGAATCAATATTAAAAATACCCATTCCTTTTGTTGCTCTTCTAGTAAGTAAAATACCAAATGGTAATAAAATTAATGTTGAAAGCCAGCTGCCAAATAATGCTGAAACAGCACTTTCTTCAGATAAATTACCACCTAATTTTGAAATAAAGAAGTAAATAACAAAAATCAAAATAGCCATAATCATAGGCAATCCAAACCCGCCTTTTCTAATAATAGAGCCTAAAGGAGCACCAATAAAGAAAAGCACTAAACAGGCTAAAGAAAAGGATATTCTGTAACTAAATTCATGGTCATAAAGATTTAGTAATTTTCTTTTGTCTTTAAATACTTTTTTTTGATTTTTATTTCGATCCATTGTTCTTTTTAATAATTGAATTGATTCGTTTAAAACAATGGTTTTATTTTTAGTGTTGAAATTGTTGAGCACTTCTACATCTAATTTTTTGTCAATTAGTGTATCATGATATTTATATAATTTTTTAGCCTCTATAATATTGTAAAAATACTTAGCTCTACTATTGATATATTCGTCATATGTGATTTTTCGACTCTTTGAAATAGAATCTAACTGAACAATGCTTAACATACCATGATGTTCTTTAATTTTCTCATCATCTAAAGTATCATCATCATTAAAAGAAGAAATATCTATATTTATGGTATAGGTATTAAATGTTGCCTTTGAGGCTGGCATTTTTACTCTTTCCTTAGGAGATCTAGATTTATTTAAATGTTCCTCGTAATAATTTCCATTTTCTAGGGTTAATGTCATGTATTTACTACCTTCTTCTGAAGATATAATTCCTTTTTCAGCAGTTATAACTTTTATTTTCCCTTTTGAACTACTTAAATCAGCAATTTGAACATTTTTAAGTAAGTTTTCTTCTTCACCATATTTTTCCTCAAATTTTATACTATAGCCTGGTATTTCGGTATTAAAAGCACCTGGCACTAATGCAAGTGCAGGTTTTTTCTTTTTCATATTTAAATATAAATTCTTTTGCTTCAATGTAGCCCAAGGATAAATATTATTTAAAAATATGAAATTTAGTGCGCTTATAAATATTGTTAAGATAATTAAAGGTCTGATAATTCTTTGTAATGAAATTCCTGCAGATTTAATTGCAGCCATTTCATAGTTTTCCGATAAGTTACCCATGGCCATTATTGAAGACAATAAGACACCTATTGGTAACGCGGTGGGAGTAAGCATAAGAGCTAAATATCCCAAGAATTTTAATATAAAAAATAGGTCAATTCCTTTTCCAGCTATTTCATCAAATGCTAACCATAAAGATTGCATTACTAAAACAAACAGCACCACAAAAAATGTTGCTAAAAAAGGTTCTAAAAAACTTTTTATAATGTATTTGTCAAATATTTTCAACGCTTTTATTTTGGTTCAGAGATGGTATAATTTTTCTGATCTCTGTATTTTGCTAGGTCAAAGATAAAAAGCTTTTCTGATATAGGTTGATTTGTTTTGAAAGTTCTTACTTCAAGAGTTGTTATTGTTTGATTTTCACCTGTTTCAATAACATTAAAAATGTGTTTTGTTTTTACATCTATTCCAACTAATACACTTGTAATTTCAGAATTACTATCGATAGGTGTTAGTTTAACATACTGAATTTTAACTCCTTTAATGTTTTTTAACTCACCCATTTGATAAGTATATCCATTTTTATAAAATGAAAACATTTTTGAAGGTGTTAATGTTTCTTCTTCATTTTGTAATGAATTTTGAATAATTACTTCTTCATCTTCATGGATTATTAAATAGATTTTTTTTCCATCAAAAATTTGTTCAGTACCCATATAATTTAAGTGGTATAAATCACTTTTTAAGGTTACACTTCCTTTAGTTTCTTGATGGATATCTGCATCTGTATTATCAAATTTATGATTAAATTCAATATAGATGTTTTCGTAGGCTTCTACTTTTTTTGCTACTTCATCCAATAAAGTTTTTGCTTCATTTGAGTTTTGGCTAAAAGCTGAAAAGCTGAGTAGACCTATTAAAATAAATGCTAATTTTTTCATTCTATCACGTTGTTCTTTAAGTATTAACTTACTTCGTTATCTAATAATTGATTTAAAGCCATTTCATCGGGCACTAAAACTTGACGCGCTTTACTACCTTCAAATTGACCTACGATACCAGCAGCTTCTAATTGATCAATTAATCTACCAGCTCTGTTGTATCCTAATTTTAATTTTCGTTGCAATAAAGAGGCCGATCCTTGTTGCGCATGAACTATAACAAGTGCAGCATCTCTAAACAATGCATCTCTTTCGCTAATGTTTATATCAAGACTTGTGCCAACTTCCTCACCACTGTATTCAGGTAATAAATAAGCTTCAGAATATGCTCGTTGAGATCCAATAAAGTCAGTTATTTTTTCAATTTCAGGCGTATCTACAAAAGCACATTGTAAACGAATAATTTCATTCCCTCCTGAAAAAAGCATATCACCTCTACCAATTAATTGGTCAGCTCCTTGACCATCAAGTATGGTTCTTGAATCAATTTTTGATGTTACTCTAAATGCAGCTCTTGCAGGGAAATTTGCTTTAATAATACCTGTAATAACATTAACTGAAGGTCGTTGAGTTGCAACAATTAAATGAATACCAATAGCTCTTGCCAATTGTGCTAAACGGGCAATAGGCGTTTCAATTTCTTTACCAGCTGTCATAATTAAATCGGCAAATTCATCAATAACTAATACTATGTATGGTAAAAACTTGTGACCATCATTAGGATTCAACTTTCGTGCTTTAAATTTAACATTGTATTCTTTGATGTTACGAACCATTGCTAATTTTAACAAATCATAACGAGCATCCATTTCAAGACATAAAGAATTTAAAGTGTTTACTACTTTGGTAGTATCGGTAATTATGGCTTCTTCGGTATCAGGTAATTTCGCTAAATAATGACGTTCAATTTTATTAAATAATGTTAATTCAACCTTTTTAGGATCTACTAATACAAATTTAACTTCAGCAGGATGTTTTTTATACAATAAAGAAGTTAATACAGCATTTAAACCAACCGATTTACCTTGACCTGTTGCACCAGCCATTAGTAAATGAGGCATTTTTGCAAGATCAATTACAAAAGTTTCGTTTGAAATAGTTTTACCTAACGCAACTGGTAATTCCATTTCTGAATTTTGAAATTTGGTTGAAGAGATAACCGATTTCATTGAAACCATTGTTGGTTTTTTATTTGGAACCTCAATACCAATAGTGCCTTTACCAGGAATTGGAGCAATAATTCTAATTCCCATAGCCGATAGAGAGAGGGCAATATCGTCTTCTAAATTTTTAATTTTTGAAATTCTAATACCAGCCTCAGGCACAATTTCGTATAAAGTAACTGTTGGTCCAACGGTGGCTTTTATACGGTCAATACCAATATTGTAATTATTTAATGTTTCAACAATTCTATTTTTATGTAGTTCTAATTCCTCTTGATCTACTGAAATACTTTCGTTATAATCTTGTAATAAATTTAATGTTGGAAATTTATAATTGCTTAGCTCTAAGGTTGGGTCAAACTCACCAAAATCAGCTACTAATTTATCTGATAAGTTTTCGTTTACGTGATTTTCGTCTACAATTTTATCAACATCAATTGCTACATCATCTGTTTCAGGTTTTTCTTTAATTGTAATTTCTAAATCTTTGTCAATAGTATTTTCTTTGTTAGAAATAACATTTGTTGTAGGTTCATTTTTTTCTATAGGTAATTCAAATGTTGCTTTAGTATCAGTTGTTGAATCTTTTGCAGTGTTATTATTAATAATTGGTTTTTTACCTTTATTTGAAGCAGTAAAGGTATTTTTAATAACTTCTGGAGTTAATTTAAAACGAATAACTAAATAAGAGAATCCTAAAAATAGCAACACTAAAATAAGTCCTGTTTTTCCTAAAAATTGCTGTAGATAACTGTTTAATTCAAACCCTATAATACCTGGTAAAAGTGAATTTTTATCTGCTAAGAAACCAAATAAAATTGAAAACCAAAGTATTCCTAAAATACCCCAACCCCAAGATTTTCTAACTTTTAGTAGACTTCCTTTTAAAAAAATAAATAAACCAGAAAAGAATAAGAGTATTGGTAAATATAGTGCTGCAACTCCAAAACTTTTATAAATAAAAAAGTGGCTAATACTAGCTCCTATTTTTCCTAAAAGATTTTTAACAGTTATATTTTTATCTGTAAAATTTGAAAGTTGACTTTGATCTTGTTGCCAATTAAAAAGGTAGGATATAAATGACACTAATAAAAAAAATGAAAATAGCACTATAAACAATCCTATAATTGTTTGTGTTTGCCTATTCCCAAAAAATGATTTAGTTTTTTGAAAACGAGGTTTTGAGCTATTTTTATTAGTTGTTATTTTCTTTTTAGCCATTTACTGTATTATCACACAAAAATATAAAATTAATATGATTGAGGTTGAATTCCTAAATAAATTTAGGTAAGTAAATGATTAAACCGATAATTACTGCAAATATTGCAGCAAAAAAAGCTGCACCAGCAGAAATATCTTTAACTCTGCCAATTTGTTTGTGATATTCAGGATGAATAAAGTCGGAAAGTTTTTCAATACCTGTATTTAATGATTCTGCTACCAAAACAAGTCCAATAGATAATATTTGGAACATCCATTCGGTAGCAGAAATATGCATTATAAAGCCAAAAACGGTCATAATAAGACCTATAATGACTTGTGCAATGATACTATTCTCTGAAGTAATTAATATCCAAAACCCTTTTGCGGCATATTTTACCGATTGTATTCGGTTTAGAAAAAAATTACGTTCAGTATTCATAATTACAATGCTTTTAAAGCTGCTTCGTAATTAGGTTCGTCAACAATTTCAGGAACTTGTTCAGTATAAGTTACTTCTCCTTCTTCATTTAAAATTACAATTGCTCTAGAATGTAAGTTAGCTAGTGGGCCATCTGCAATAGTTAAACCATAAGATTTTCCGAATTTTCCTTTTGCAAAGTCTGATAATGTAATTACATTATCTAAACCTTCAGCTCCACAAAAACGTGCTTGTGCAAATGGTAAATCTCTTGAAATACATAATACTTTAGTGTTTTCTAGTTCACTAGCTTCTTTATTAAATCTTCTAACTGATGCAGCACAAGTACCTGTATCTAAACTTGGAAATATATTTAAAATTAACTTTGATCCTTTAAAGTCTTTTAATTTTGCTTTAGACAAATCAGACTTTACAAGATTAAATTTTGGTGCTTTTTTACCTATTTTAGGTAATTTACCTACAGTTTTAAAAGGGTTTCCTTTTAATGTTATTTTAGCCATAATAAATTTTTATAATTATAAGTTTCAAAGTTAGTTTAAAAACTAAAAACTCCCGAATTAATTCGAGAGTTTTTAAAAATATATTTGATTTTTGTTAGTGTTTCGATAAATAATCAGCAACACCTTCGTGCGTTGCTTTTAATCCTTCTTTTTCTGAATTCCAGTTTGCAGGGCACGCTTCACCGTGTTCTTCAGTAAATTGTAGTGCATCAACCATTCTTAAAGCTTCATCAACATTTCTACCAAGTGGTAAATCATTTACTATTTGGTGACGTACAATTCCTTCTTTATCAATTAAAAATAAACCACGGTATGCAATTAATTCTCCGCTTGCTTGTAATTGATCATTATCATCATAAAAATAATCTCCAGCTAAAACATCGTAATTTTTAGAAATTGTTTTGTTAGTATCAGCAACTAAAGGATAAGTAACTCCTTGAATTCCTCCTTGTGCTTTTGGCATTTGTAACCATCCCCAGTGAGATTGTTCAGTATCTGTAGATACAGCAACTAATTGCACGTTTCTTTTTTCAAATTCTGCCATTTTTTCTTGAAATGCAAATAATTCAGTAGGGCAAACAAATGTAAAATCTTTTGGATAAAAGAATAATACAACATATTTATTTCCTTCAAATTGTTCTAATGAATAATTTTCAGTAAACTCTATTCCGTTTACTACTGCTTGAGCGTTAAATCTAGGTGCTTTTTTTCCAACTAATACAGCCATTCTTAATTATTTTTTATTTATGATTATTAATTTTAATAATACAAATTTACATTATTATATATTATTTTAAAATGATATTAATTTTAAAATTTTATTCCGAAATAGATTTTATTTATTGTTGTAATTGTGCGGTTCATAATTTAGCATAATTCTTGTATATTCGCAACTTAAAATACCTAATAATATTGAAGCTTAAAAATTACACTTCTGAATTTAAAAATAATTTAAAATTAGCGACTCCGGTAATGATGGGATCTTTAGGCCATTTACTTGTTGGTTTAATTGATGATATTATGGTAGGTAGGCTAGGACCAGTTGAATTAGCGGCTACTTCATTAGGTAATAGTTTAATTTTTATAGCACTTTCAATTGGTATAGGTTTTTCGTTTGCGATTACACCTTTAATTGCAGAATCTGATGGTGAAGGAGATAAAGAAAAAGGAAGAAGTGTTTTTCAGCATGGAATTATATTAATGACTATTTTGGGAATAGTGATTTTCGGGTTGCTATTGGTTATAAAACCCATTTTGTACCATTTAGATCAACCTGAAGAAGTTGTTGCATTAGCAATTCCATATTACGAAATTGTTGCTATATCAATGATTCCATTGATGGTATTTCAAGGGTTGAAGCAGTTCACAGACGGTTTATCTGAAACTAAATATGCAATGTATGCTACAATTTTAACAAATGTTGTTAACGTGCTATTGAATTTTGCATTAATTTATGGTCTTTGGATTTTTCCTCGTTTAGAAATAGTTGGTGCTGCTTTAGGAACCTTGTTTTCTAGAATTATAATGGTAATTTTTCTTTTTGTTGTGTTAAGTAAAAGAGAAAAATTTGCAACTTATATGAGAAGATTAGCACTTCATGAAGTGAAGAAAAAAGTATTTAATAAATTAATAGGTTTAGGTTTTCCAACTGCCTTGCAAATGCTTTTTGAAGTGGGTTTATTTACTACTTCAGTTTTATTAGCAGGTACTTTAGGTGCATTTCCTCAGGCAGCAAATCAAATTGCATTAAAATTAGCCTCTACAACATTTATGATTGCGGTTGGTATTGGTGTAGCTTCTACAGTAAGAGTAGGAAACCAAAAAGGATTGAGAAATTTTGTTGAACTAAGACGAATAGCTTTCTCAAATTTTTTATTAATATTAATTATAATGTTTTCATTCTCTATTGGGTTTGTGTTATTAAAAGATACTTTGCCTTGGGTGTTTACTGATAATTTAGAGGTAATTGGAATTGCTTCTAGTTTATTAATAATAGCAGGGTTATTTCAATTATCCGACGGGTTACAAGCGGTTATTTTAGGAAGTTTGCGAGGTTTGCAAGATGTAAAATGGCCTTCAATATTATCATTTATTGCCTATTGGATTATAGGATTTCCTATTTCCTACTTTTTGGGAAAAGAAGAAGCACTTGGAACTCTAGGAATTTGGATTGGCTTATTAGTAGCTTTAACAAGTTCAGCTTTAATGCTGTTTTTTAGATTCAATTATTTATCAAATAAATTAATAAAAGAAAAAAATGAACTTACCTAAATTTTTACTAGGAGATAACACAGATTGTAAAGAGGATATTTTTGTTATTCATACTGAATTTCCACGATTTATAATCAATTTAATTGATGATGAAATTGAATGGCTTGAAGATTTTGATAATGCAGATCAAGAGGAGTTAGAAACGCAAGTTGCCGTACTTATTGAAGAAGCAAGTGAATTTTACGACCGAGAAATGGATCGTTATAAGGAAGAATAATTAATTATATTACTCTTTGTTTAAGTGCTTGTAGGCTTGTCCAACCCAATCATCTCTTTCAATTCTGCCTTGAAGGGAGGAAATTAATTTAGTAATTTTTGCAATATCATCACTGTTAAAATTACTTATTTGCTTAAAAGTAAATATGCCAATTGCGTTCAGTTTTTCTTCAATTAATTTACCAATACCTTTTATTTTTTGTAAGTCATCTTTATCTTCAAATGTGGCTACTCCAATACGATTAAAATTTAACCCGTTATTATTTTCTTTTGGAGTAGGAACAGTTTGTATCATTTCTTTTCCACCACGTTCAAATGTTTTGGTTGCTCTAATTTTTGAAATATCATCTACAATATTTAAATCTTCAAGTTCATTTACATTTGAAATAGAGTTATTAGTAATTTTTTTTGATTTAATTGATTTTCCAAAGTATAAACCAATTAAAAATGCACCTAACATCCAACAAAAAATTTCTATTAAATGTGCAATGTTTGGATTTGAAAATATAGATAAAAGCATGTTGTTTATTTAATTGTTATTTCTATTCTTCTATTTTTTGCTCTTCCTTTTTCAGTAGTTTTTTCTGCAATTGGTTCAGATTCTCCTTTTGAGAAAGTTTCAATTTTGGTAATATCAACACCTTTCTTAATAAAATAATCCTTAATGTTATTGGCGTTATTTAATCCAGTAATTAAATTTTTATCATAATAACCTAAATTATCTGTATGCCCTGTAATAAATACCTTTTTAGCAGGGTGTTTTCCTATATATTGTTTTAGTAAAGTAGTATATTTTTTTAAATTATTATTTAGTAAAATACTATCATTTTTAAATTCAACATATAGAATCTTATTGGCTATATCAAACTCAATGCTATCTATAATAGTTGGTTTAATTAAACCTAATTTCATTTCAATACCATCATTATAAATACCTTCTTTGTTGTAAGAATAATTAGAAATTAAATCGAAAATTTTAATTTTATTGCTGTCAATACCATTACTTATTAATTCATTTTTAATAAATGTTGCACGTTGCAAACCTTTATTTGTATTTTGAGAAGTTTCTATTTCAGTTTTTAGGTATTTTCCTGTAATGTAAATTTCTTTAGTGTAATCATTACTTAAAATGTGAGAAATAGTATCTTTTAGAGAAGGTATTAGTAGTATGCTTGACACATTAGAATTCGTATTATAGATGCTAAACCCTTTGGTAAATTTGTAAACTTTATTAATTGAAGAATCATTAATAATAAATAATTTTTCTTCACTAATATTTTCATTTATTACATTTTCTTCTAGATTACAAGTGTTAAAATATTTGTTACTTATATAATAGTGTGAAATTAAAGCTATTGTAGCCCATAATAGAAAAAACGAAAATGCTTTTAAATAATTTAGCATGATTTTATTTTTGCAAGCTAAATTTAATAAAAGTTTTAGATTTAAAAAGCTAATTGTTATAAAACAGGCAAATAAAGTTATTAAACTTAGCTGTTTTTTGCAGATTCAACTAATTCTAGTTTGTTTAGAGTAGTTTTTGTTGTAAAAATACCGTAATTAATAAAAGCATTATTTTTTTCAATTTTATTAATTGTTCCGCAAGAATTACTACCAATAATTCTAACTTTATCATTAATTTTAAAAGTGTAATCAGCTTTTTGTTTGGCTACTTTTTTTTCTTTTACTTTTTTAATTTCTCTAGCTTTTACTACTTCAACTAGAACTTCAGTTTCAATAGATTTCAATTTTTTTTCAATTTGCTGTTTTTCAGCTTTCACCTTTTTTTTCTGAACTTTGGTTTTAGGTTTTGAAGGATTCTTTTTTAAATGTTTTGTCTTTTCAATAGTTACCCAACTATTAAAATCTGCAATAAGTTGTTTTTTATTATTAGTTTGAAAATACTTATGAAGTAATTCATTTGCTTTCCTTCCTAAAACAAGCATTTTTTGATTGCTATCATACAATTCTTGAAAGCTTTCTAGCTTTTCCTGAATTTTTTGTTGTTTCTCAGTTAAACTACCTGTTTGTTCAATAGCTTTAGATTTTTCCTTTTCAAGTGTTTCAGAAGTTTTTTGTAATTTATTTCTTTCTTTTTGAAGGTTAGAAATAGTTTTATCTAACCTAACTTTTTCACCTTCAACACGTTTTTTAGCTTTATTAATTAAACTAAAAGGAATCCCATTTTTTTGAGCAACTTCAAAAGTAAATGAGCTTCCTGCTTGACCAATAAATAACTTGTACAAAGGTTCTAATGTTTTTTCATCAAACTGCATATTTGCGTTAGAGACATTTTCTAGCTCACTTGCCAACACTTTTAAGTTGGCATAATGTGTTGTAATAATTCCAAAAGATCCTTTTGTATAAAATTCCTCTAAAAATATTTCTGCCAAAGCTCCTCCAAGCTCTGGATCACTTCCTGTACCAAATTCATCAATTAAAAATAACGTGTTATTATTGCATTTCCGTAAAAAATTACGCATATTTTTTAAACGATAACTGTAAGTACTTAGTTGGTTTTCAATAGATTGATTATCGCCAATATCAGTAAGTATTTTGCTAAAAAAACAAGTTTCAGAGCGTTCATGTACTGGGATTAATATACCACTTTGTAGCATTACTTGTAATAAACCAATTGTTTTTAATGCAATACTTTTTCCACCAGCATTTGGACCTGAAATAACAATTATTTGTTGATTTTTATTTAATTCTAGTGTTTGCGGAACAGTTTTTAAACGTTGCTCGTTGTTTTTTAATAATAAAATTGGATGAAAAGCATCTTTTAAATTAATTCTTTTTTCAGAGGTGATTTTAGGTAAAATACCGTTTATTTTTTGTGCATATTTAGCTTTTGAAGCTATAACATCTAATTTAGTTAGGTAACTTTGATAGGCAACTAAGTTTGGTGTAAAAATTCTTAACGAATTTGTTAACTCTTTTAAAATGCGTATAATTTCTTGATGCTCCTCATACATTAAATTTTGAAGTTCACGGCTATATTGTAGTGTTGCTTGTGGTGCAATAAATACAATACTTCCTGTTTTAGAACTTCCAACTAAACTACCTTTAACTTTACGTCTATGCATTGCAATTACTGCTAAAACACGTTGATTGTCAATAACGGATTCTCGTATTTCATCTAAATAACCAGCACTGCTATACTGACTTAAAGCTTTTGTGAAGCTTCCTCCAATTTTTGACCGAATAGCGTTTATTTCATTTCTAATTTGTTTTAATAAAGCTGAAGCTTTTTCGTTAACCTCACCAAATGAAGTAATTATTTTTTCTATATTTTGGACTATGATTTTTTCATATTCAATAGCTTCCGAAGATTGAAACAGTGTAGGGTAATACTCTTTAAATTTTTTTAAAAATTGAAGGATTTCAAAAACTGTAGTTGAATTGTTTAAAATTTTTAAAAATGAAGCTGGCTCTAAATAACTATTCTCAATATTTAGTAAATGAATTTCCTTTTGAATATCATCAAAATAATGATTTGGTATTCTGTTATCATTTACAAATGAAGATAAATACTCATTAACTTGTTGAAGTTCAGGTTGTAATTTGTTTAAACTTGAAAAGGGCTTTATTTTTAAGGTTTCTTGTTTTCCTAAATCAGAAATGCAAAATTCACTTACCGATTGTAAAATGGTAGCTAATTCTAAATCAATTAATGTTTTTTCTGAAATAATACTCATGAAAATTGCTATTTTTGAAAGTTAGACAAAAGTATAAATTTAAGATGAATAGCTACTATGAAAGTTAAAATAGCTGAAAGTTGGAAAAAGGTACTTCAACCTGAGTTTGAAAAGCCATATTTTAAAGAACTTGCTAATTTTGTAAAGGAAGAATATAATACGACTATCTGTTTCCCAAAAGGGGATCAAATTTTTGAAGCTTTTAATTTGTGCTCTTTTAACGATTTAAAAGTAGTTATAATAGGTCAAGATCCATATCATGGTGTTGGTCAGGCTCATGGTTTATGTTTTTCTGTGAATGAGGGTATTTCTCATCCACCATCTTTAATTAATATTTTTAAAGAAATAGAAACCAATTTAAATATTCCTTGCCCAAAGAGTGGAAACTTGGAGCGTTGGGCAAAACAGGGTGTTCTTTTGCTAAATGCAACTTTAACAGTAAGGGCTCACAATGCAGGTTCACATCAAAAGAAAGGTTGGGAACAATTTACGGATGCTGTAATTTCTAAAATTTCAGAGGAAAAAGAAAATGTGATTTTTTTATTGTGGGGTGGTTTTGCTAAAAAGAAAGGCTTAAAAATTGATACAGGTAAACATTGTGTATTAACTTCAGGACATCCATCTCCATTAAGTGCTAATAGGGGTTATTGGTTTGGCAATAAGCATTTTAGCGAAACAAATAATTATTTGAAAAACAATGGTTTAGATATAATTAAATGGTGATTAATATCATACTTTCTATTTGTAATAATTGTTACATTTACAGAAATATAAATTTAATAAAATGAGAAATCAAATTAAATATTTTGCAATATTATTTAGTGCTTTAATGCTATTTAGTTGTAAAGATCAAGCTAGCTATTCAAAAATTAATAATGCACAAGTTAAAAATGCTTCTAATGTTCATAAAATAGTTGTTAATGAATTTTTAGATGGTGGTAGTTATGCATATATTAATGTTAGTGAAGGCAGTGACAATTATTGGATGGCAATTGGCAAAATGCCTGTGAATGTTGGAGAAACTTATTATTATGAAGGTGGAATTATTATGAAAGATTTTGAGAGCAAACAGCTTAAAAAAACGTTCGATTTTATAACTTTTGTTGATGGAATAAGAAAAACAGAGGTAGCTGTAAGTAAAAAAGGAAATACAAGTGTAAAAGAAGATGTTGTTAAAGATGAATTGATAAAAATTGAAACACCAGCTAATGGAATTTCTTTAGGTAAACTTTTTTCTACAAAAGAATCACTTGTTAAAAAGCCTGTAATTGTACGAGGTAAAGTTATAAAAGTAAACAATGGTATTATGGATAAAAATTGGGTGCATATTAGTGATGGTACACAATTTGAAAGTAAAAAAAGTTTAACTGTAACAACACTTGAAAATGTTAAAGTTGGTGATATTGTAACATTTAAAGGTATTCTTATTTTGGATAAAGATTTTGGGCAAGGCTATGTTTATGACATTTTACTAGAAGAAGGTGAATTGATTCAATAGAATTAAGAAATAATTCATATTAAAAAAAGCACTTTTAAAAGTGCTTTTTTTATTTACTAACTCAAAAATTTATATAATGAAAACAAAGTAATGCAAGTTCTTTGTTTCAAAAGGAGTATTGCAATTCCTGTGCCAAAATTATTGAGATCTTGTTAATTAAAGGTTAAAGAACGTTAAGAAATTGCTAATTATACTAAATGTCGTTGTGCTTTATAAGAAGAACGAACTAAAGCACCACTTTCAACATATTTAAAGCCCATTTTTAATCCAATTTCTTTGTATTTGTTAAATTGTTCAGGTGAAATAAATTCTATCACGGGTAAATGTTTTTTGCTTGGTTGTAAATATTGACCAATTGTTAAAATATCAACTTTTGCATTTGCTAAATCTTGCATAGTTTCAATAACTTCGGCTTCAGTTTCACCTAATCCAAGCATAATACCCGATTTTGTTCTACGCTGACCTTGGTCTTTCATATATTTTAAAACCTCCAAACTTCTATCGTATTTAGCTTGAATTCTAACTTCACGTGTTAAACGTCTAACTGTTTCTAAATTATGTGAAATTACTTCAGGAGCAACAGCTAATAACCTATCTATATTGGTTTTATTTCCTTGAAAATCAGGAATTAAAGTTTCTAGTGTTGTGTTTGGGTTTGCTCTTCTAATGGCATTTATTGTTTCGGCCCAAATAATTGAACCACCATCTTTAATATCATCTCTATCTACAGATGTAATTACTGCGTGTTTAATTTTCATTAATTGAATTGAACGTGCTACTTTTTCTGGTTCTTCCCAATCTACAGTTTCTGGTCTTCCAGTTTTTACACCACAAAAACCACAGGAACGTGTACAAATATTACCTAAAATCATAAATGTAGCAGTACCTTCTGTCCAGCATTCACCCATATTAGGACAACTTCCACTAGTACAAATTGTGTTTAATTTATATTTATCAACAATACCTCTTAATTCAGTATATTTTTTCCCAACAGGAAGCTTTACGCGCAACCATTTTGGTTTTTGTATTTTATTTGTGATTGTTTCTTCAGACATATTCATAAAATTGATTGCAAAAGTACAAAGAATTTATAAACTGAAAAGATACCAAACACTAAAACCTATTAGGAAAAATATGCCAAACCAGCTTAGAATTTTTAAGCCTAGTTTTGGTCTCCATTCTTTAGGTGTGTGCTTACCAGAAATTAAAATATAATTTATAATCGCAAAAAATGGAGCGGTTAAAAAAGATAAAATTGTTGCAATTTTTATGAGAACACCCATTTCGGACATAAAGAAAATTAGTATTGCAATAGTTCCAATAGCAAGAAAACTAATCCAAAACCAATACATATTTTTAAATGATTTGTTGGTTAATAAATCAAAGGTTTTTGTCATTGCTCTTGGTGAAGCGTCTAACGTAGTAATTGTAGTACTAAACATAGTGGTAAATGCAGCAGCTGCAATAAATATATACATTTCAGTTCCTAAATTCTTAGTATATAATGTAATTAATTGTTGAGAGAATTTTACGGCACTTCCGCTAAATGTTTCTGCTGAATTGTACATAACTATAGCTCCCAATGAAACAAAACAAACTCCTAAAATAAGTGTGGCTACAAAGCCAATGTTAAAATCGAAAATTGCTTGTTTTGTATTGAAATGTATTGACTTGTCCTTTTGTTTTTCAACTGCCCAAAGAGATTGCCAGATGGAAACGTCTAGCGGAGCAGGCATCCAACCTAAAAATGCAATTAAAAAACCAACTTCAACACTTCCTTTAGGAAGTATTTGTGTAAAATTAAGTGGTGTTTCAGTATTTAAAGCAGCTATGATTAATGCTATAATTGTACTTAGAGTTAAAGTTACGATGATAAACTTCATTAAATTATCAAGCAATTTATATTTCCCAATAATTAATAAAGTAACACAAACTATGGTAATAATAATGCTCCAAATAATTGGGTTTGTTGTTATTCCAAACAAGTTTGCAGCTAAACCAGCTGTAACTATGGTAACAGCAGCTTGTATGGTAAACATGGTTGCTAAGTTTAACACAAAATATGCAATAAGAACACCTTTACCTAGTCTTTTGTAACCATCTAATAAACTTTCGCCTGTTGCTGTAGCATATCGTGGTCCAAATTGGAAAAAAGGGTATTTTACAAGGTGAATTAATACAAGTGCCCAAACTAATCCAAAGCCAAAATCAGCTCCAGCTCTAGTAGATTGAACTAAATGTGATACACCAATTGCGGCTCCAGCAAAAAGCAACCCAGGGCCAAGTTTTTTAATCCAATTAAATTTTTGAGTACTCAATTTTCAGTAGTAGTTTTTATTATTTTGGCTAATAACTTTTTAGCTCGTAATAGTTTTACTTTTACGTTATTCATGGGTTCATTTAATTGTTCAGCTATTTCTTTGTAACTCATTTCTCTAAAATATCTAAGGTTAATAATTTCTTGATAATGAGGCTTTAATTGCTTTATGTAGTTTCTAAGTTGTACTAAATTTTGTTCAATAATTATTTGATCTTCAGCTGAAGGACTTTCATCAGAAATTTTGTAAGCTTCAGATGCTGTTTTGTTAATAGAAATAGTTTCTGTACGAAGTTTTCTTATGTGGTCTAAAAAAATATTTTTGGAAATAGAAATTAGCCAAGTTTTAAAATTATATCGCTCGTTGTATAAATTTATTTTATCAAAGGCTTTTGCAAAGGTTTTTATGGTAATATCTTCAGCTTCGTCTTCATTTTCGGTTTTTAAAAAAAGAAATCGATATACATCACTCCAATAGGTATTAAGCAATGTATTAAAAGCTTTTTGATCTTTTTTTCTAGCTTTTTCAATTAAATTAGCAATATCAATATTTTTATTTACCAATGTGTAGGTTTTGAAATAAGATTTTTGATAAAGATAAACATTTGTATGGTAATTAAAAATAGTTCTAAAAATGGGCTAAAGAGAATTAAATCTTTCTCGTTTAATTTTTTTGCAGCATTTCCAATTACTAAATATTGAATTAAAAAACGCAGAAAAATTAGTAGTGTAACTATTTCCCAATTATAAAGAAAACTTAAAAGTAATGTGCTTAAAACCCAAAATAATAATTGTGAGCTATAAAAAACACCTAATAAAAATTGATGTAAAAATTTATAATGTGAAGCTGTTGAAACATGCCTTCTTTTTTGTTGAACCCAATCTTTAAAAGTTTTTTTTGGAATGGATTCAGTAAAACTATTAGGTGAATAACAATTTGTAGTATTTTGTTTGGTTGCAACTTGATTTATGAATAAGTCATCATCACCAGATTTAATTTTTATATGACTTACAAATCCATTATTATTTAAAAAAAGTGTTTTGGTGTAAGCTAAATTTCTACCAACACCCATATAAGGAATTCCAATTTTTGAATAAGAGAAATATTGAATTGCAGTTAAAATGGTTTCAAACCTTATTAATTTATTTAAAAGTGAATTTTCTATTTTTTTATAAGCTCCATAGCCTAAAATTAGTTGATGTTCATTACTAAAATTATTAGTCATTTCTGTAATCCAATTTTCTGAAATTGGTTTGCAATCAGCATCCGTAAATAATAAATGTTCGTGGCTAGCAGCTTTTATACCAAGGGTTAGTGCATATTTTTTACTACCCCAAAATTGTTCATTTGCAGCAACATCTACAATTTTAACTTGAATTTTAGTAGCATCTTTTTTAAATTGTTCTATAATTTCTAATGTATTGTCTTGTGAGCAATCATTAATTAATACCAATTCGAAGTTTTGGTAATTCTGCTTTTGAAAAAAGGGAAGATTTTTATGAAGATTTTCAGCCTCATTTTTAGCACAAATAAGTACTGAAACAGGTTGGTTAAAGTTGTTTTTGAGTTGCTTCTTTTTGCTAAATGTAGAGGAACCAAAAATAAAAATATAATAAATGAATTGAATACAAATAATTACTATAAAAGTAATAAATAAGTAGCCAAGTATCATTTATTTATTGTCTCTAGTACATTGATGATCAGGAATTTTTCCACAATAACCGCAAGATTCTCCTTCTTTATTTAAGTGAGGGTTTTGACTTGCGCAAGTTCCAGCAAATTTACCTTCTTTTTTTAACCAAAGTTTAATAGCTAATCCAGCAATTCCTAAAC
>Ga0209345_10002396_pt1 | contig 20759 bp, 40 predicted proteins | sample Cruoilmetagenom7_FD_187294 | JGI IMG/M metagenome (GOLD analysis project Ga0209345, IMG submission 187294) | Oil polluted marine microbial communities from Coal Oil Point, Santa Barbara, California, USA - Sample 7 (SPAdes) (version 2) | ecosystem: Environmental > Aquatic > Marine > Oil seeps ... | reverse complement strand
CGTCTTCGCCGGCATAGGTGAAAACCCTGCCAGCGTAAAAATAATCTCTAATCTCTGTTGCTTTTTGTTTTGCTTCGCCATCGCCATCGCCTACCGGGTAGTTTAGATTAATCTGCATAAACCCGGTAATTAAGTCTTCTCCCCCGCTACCCATTGTATTAACTTTTGGTTGGTTGGGCAAAATAAACAACTGGCACCACGGCGCTCCAGGCACAGGGTCATGAGCCTTGTTTTCATGTGCTACTTCAAGCCCAAAAGCACCATCTATAAAGGCCTGCACTAGCGATGAGTCGATCTTGTGGCTCATACCTTATGCTCCACGGCCATATCTTTAACAATGCTTTTGAAGCGTGCCACGTTCTTTCTGACCATGCCTTCTGGTGCTTTGATTCTTGAGTGGCCGTATTCGATGCGCTGGGCATAGGGTAGATTATTAGTGAGAAAGGTTACGCGGCCGCCTTTTAACGCGGATACAAAGCTAGTCATTTTATCAACAGTAGCCCCACCTGTCGGGTCTAGCGTATCAAGCTCGCCTACCGCCGGGTTTGCTGTAGTTGTCTGCCAATTACCTGCCAGCCTACCGGTATCTGCGGGCGTGTCCATAATCACAGAACGAAACAGCGAGATCTCAACCCCTTGCACAAAATCATTGCTCGCGCTGTCAAATTTTAGCTCGAAGTCTTTAAGGTCGCTTTCAAAGCTCACTTGCGCACCTGTACGAAACAAACCAGCGGGACACCTGCTGGGGTCACCTCTTCAATGTCAATAATATTCCAGTACTGCGTGCCAACCTTTACCGTGTCGCTCATGTCAGGCTTGTAGCTATTATCAATCACGAACAGCTTGTCTCCGGTCTTTATCCGAGTCTCATCTATCTGCGATGATTTGTATCTTTTTTGTATGCCTTTCGTCGTTGTTTCAGTGGTGATAGCGCCAACCGTTTCGCCTATCACCGGGTCGAACGTGCCGGCGCTTGTGCTTTGAAATACAACGTCAGCGCCAAACTTCTCTATAAGCTTGGCCGCTGTTTCTGCCATACCGTCATAGAAGCCCATGCTAAGACCTTATCGCGAACAATCCGCTATTCTTTAACAACATGCGAATCAAGGTGCTTGATTGCTGGGTTTTACCAACCTTAAATGCTGTTGCTGGGTTCGCGTATTCCACTTCAACAGCCCCTTCCACTTTTTCCCTAACCACAGGCAATGCCGCGCTTGACGGATTATAAGGGTCTTCGCCTTGATGTATCTCGACGATTAACGCCAGTTGTGCGGTTATAACTTGTCGTGGTATCTCGATGCCCGACCAAGGCCAACCATCGATAACAACCCCCATGCGGGGCCATGAAAGCGACTGATCGCGGCTATACCGGCAACCCTTAAACCGCAATGAAAACGACTCAAGGTAATCCATTGCAAATAAAACTTGAGCCTCAAGGTCAGCATCAATAGCCGACAAGACAACACCCCTGGCAAGCGCATAACTTCGTGCATCGGCTAGCGATGTATAACTATTCGACCCCGCGACCTGAGACCCATCTTCGACAATGATCGTCATTTTGCGGTCTTTTTAGTCTTGCATTTAACCCAGCCGCCGCTTGAGTAATTAGTAACTTCATCTTCATGCACGTCAGCGTAATTAATATCATCGCCTTCCTGCTTTTCCATCTTTACTAACTTTGGTTTAGTAGCCATAACAACACCCGCTAAAAGACGTGCCCGAAGGCACGCCGTATAGGTTTAGCCCAACAGTACCGCGATGTGCTCAGGCTTCCACGCCTTAACACCCCATGCTGCAGCGACTTCAAACATGCGCTTTCGATAGCCGTTATAAACACGAATCTCAAACGTCAGCCCAGACCACGGGTCTTGCACGATCATGGCGTCATCAGCCAAGTCGCCGCCATTAGGCACGGCAGGGGGTCGAATAACAAGCTCGGCAGCCGTGCGACGGAAGGCAACGTTAGCCGCATAGCTGTCACCAACTGTGATGGCGTTGTTATCAGCGATAGCGACTTGTGCGCCATTATCACCAATAGCAAACGACCCGCCGCTTAACGCAGTGTTAACAACGTATTTATTGGCTGAATCTGCGGCAAACGTAACAACATCGCCAGCTAATACAGTGCCGGAGCCAGTGTCACTTGCGATAGCAGTCCCGCCAGCCAAGATACCAGCGCCATTGTTTACCAAGTAGCCTGTGCCTGTGCCTTTGGTGTGGCTTCGAACGCCGGCCGACTCTTTAAGGGCAATACCCTGAAGGTCAAGCAATACACCCTGTCGAAGCAATGAAGCGCTGCCTGCCTCGTTAGCCTTTTGGAGTTGGGCTAGGTTGCGAAGGCTTGTACCGGCCGTGGTGTTCATAACCATAGTCAACTGGTCAACAGGGCAGCCATTATCAACAAGAATCTGCCGAATGTTTGCCACTTCGTCGAAGTTTGTGCCGAAAGGCGTGGTGCCAGCCGTACCGTATGCGCGTGATGCGTTTTGGTATAACTCCGTCAGCATATCGAATTCAATTTCGTTGGCCAGGGTGCGCATAGCCTGCGCAATCTGATCGCCGTAAATAGTCTCAAACCCGGCGCCATTACTCACGTGGCGCATGTCTTCACCAGTCCAAGGCACCTGAATAGCTTGGGCTTTTGTGATGGATACGGTCTTTGTGTCAATAGTCTGATCGTCGCCCTCTGGCACTGTCATGCTCTCAGCAATAGGAGATGACCCTGAAGGTTGTCGAGTGAAGTGAGAGCGTACTGTGTCATTCAGTGCCGCACGCTCAGATCCATCGCCATTTACGATAACGGAGGATACAGCGCCGGTTAACTCGCGCCCTACTGTGTCAGCCGCTTTATAAATATCCGCGGCGAGGTCTGTTAGTACATTAGCCATAATTTATTACCTTTAATTTTCTACTTTGCCGCCTTCTTTGAAGAATGTCCGCCTTTCAGCGTGACTCATATCATCAAATTGACCGCGCTTAATTGTTTGCACAGAAGCCCCGCCTGCGCTGTTCTGTCCATTGGCCCCACCGCCGGACGCTTTACTTCCAATTACAACCGGCGAAAATGCCGAGTTGTTTAGAAATTCGTTTTTGAGATCGTCAATTGTCTGCACGCTAGGCCCGCCATCTTTACCTAGAACAACCGTCGTGTATTTGCCGTCACGCTTCTCTGTTGCTAGCCGAGCCTTAAGGTGCGGCATCAGTATATCAGACGAGCCTTGCACCGCGATCTCTCCGGCAATTGTACCAGCTACATTATCAATAGTCATCACGCCCACAGCGCTGTTAAGGGCGGTGATCTCGTCCTTGTAACCAGACTCAATACTGGCTAGCTTTTCCTTGTATGATGCCTCCAGCGCCTCAGTGTCGCCATTTTTCTTTGCCGCCTCGCGGATAGCATCGTCAGCGGCCTCTTGCGCATCCTTTGCTTTGCGTTCGGTGTCTTTCTTTTCGCTCATTAGCGTTTCCACCTGGCGCTTTAGCCCGGCCAAGTCGTCGCCGTTATCCATGCCCTTTACGCCGAGAATGAATTTATCACCACTCTTCTCGTAAAGTCCGGCAATATTCTCATCAAGTCCTTCTAGTGAATCTATTTTGTAATTTAGCATTTGATACCCCGTATCATAAGTTAGCTCGCGAAAATGCGAGCGGTTCGAGCTTCTTCATGTCCGCCAGTGTTAATGGCGCAAAATTCCTGCCTATATTCAATTCTGCAAAGCGTTTTGACGATAAACCACCACTCCTTAACAGCTTGCCCCTAGATTTGCCTATAGCCGCGTCCTGAAATGATGCTGGCTGGCTTTTAAGCCATGAGTAATAGCTTTGGCTAGCGCCAACAGGGCCGCTCATGCTCGACCTTGTAGCGCCTTTCTCAAGAAACTTAAAGCGCCCATCTAGCTCTGCGACAGTGCGCGACCTGCACCCGATGTGTATCGGCGGTCGTGGGCCTGATTTTAACGGGTAGACCGTTTGGTCAAGTGACCTGCAGACCTGCGTAGTCCTGGCATCTAGCGTGGAAATCCAGCGAACACCAATCACCACATTACTGTTTGCTTCCCATGTTGCCTGTTGAGCCATAGACGCCGTGTGCTGAACTGACGTCCTCACCACGGCATCAGCATTGCGTTTGTTTATTGCAAGCAGCCCATCACGATAGTTGTTAGCCTTTGTGCCTCTGATATCTTTTATCATTTGGGAATTTGTCTTGCCTTCAAAATACCCTTTTCTCACCGCGCCGGTAACTCTATTCTTCTCTGTGGTTGTCCAATCCCTGTAAAACGATTCCAAAAGCTTGCCGCCGTCATGGCCGCTTACCGATAGCGGCCTTGTGAATACTGCCGCCCTGACCTGCTCTACGCCAGGCGCGACAGTCTCAAAACTTTCAAGAACTTGGTTCAATGACTTCGACTCAAAGGCCGCCTCATATTCACCAATCTCAGCTAGGCTGCCGCTAAGATCATTCCAGTAGTTGTCGTATATCAAAGACATGTCTGACTCTATAGATGCAATCAGCCGCTCAAGCCTGACACGCGAGAACTCTGTTAAATCGTCAGCAGATAGCCTCAGTCTAATTGAGCGATCCATGTCCAACAAAAAGCTAGCATACTGATTAGCCTCTTTTGATTTCACTCGCTCAAGCATCACTTGATGGCGAATTGACTGCTCAATCAGCTGGAGTGATTGCGCCATCTGCCCCCACCATTTGCCCTTCCAGTTCGTCTTTTATCTCTTCGTCAGTCTTTTGCGGCTCGATCAAATTAGTGCGGCGCATTGCTCGCCACATATCAGACTTCGGAAGCTGGCCTGTGTTAAAAATAGTTGACAGCCCTGTCATCACATCAGCGCTAAGCTCTGAGCGGTTAAAATCTGTATTCATCGCATAATAAGCCTCCCCACCTCCGCCCATAAAACGCAGCATCCAATTTATTGCTTTGGTGTAGGCGTCTGATACGTTTACAGATACCAATGACAATACAGAGTGGTTGCTTTCTTGCTCGCCTTGCGCCTCTGTTGCCGTCTTAACAGCCGACCCTGGTTGTATTAGCCGAGCACCAAGGGCAACCATTTGGCTTTCTTTCTGATCCATAGCCTCTTTTGCTTGCGTGTTCGGGCTAGCCTGAGCTATGCCGTATTGCCCACCCTCCGGCAACAGGATAGGTGCGCGCGAACCAATATAAACACCCTGGTCTTGCATCCAATCGCGCCACTCTTCATCTAATCCGGCCATCCACGGTTGTGCCTGCCCCGCATAAAAAACACCGTCTTCATAGTCTGCCGAGTTACGATAATGTGCGATGTTGATCTCAGCCATGTCATATAACGGCGACGGGTCTATTTGGCTGTCATTATTAACCGACCCAACAAATACAAAAGGAATTTCACCCCAAGAGCCGCCACCACTATCTTTTATCTCAAATGCTTCCGCGTGAACAAACCACACGCCCTCTCCATTCTTGCGCCATAATTCTTGCGTGTACCGACCATCGGTGAGCCTTAGAACACGGCATTGATCGACATATGTTTTACCAAACCCATCGCCGGAAGTCTCGACAACCCTTTCAGCAATAACAACCATTACCAGCACAATCTTTGCACCGACTTTGGCAGTGCTCCAGTTGATAATCTGGTCTTTATCAATGCTAACAACTGTCGATTGGATTAAGCCTGAATCAATCTTAGCTCTACTTGCCGGCGCTTCTGTTACTGGGTAATCAACGAGCAGCCCATGACGGCCCGATTTAAGTACGCTAGCACAAACACTGTGAGCCTGTTGATCTAAGCTCACACCAGACCCGTCGATATTATGAGTTATGTAGTCCACTGAAGCAGGATAATTGGACGCTGGGGCAACCTTAAAAGCCGCGCTTGTTAAAACATCTTTAGTACGCCCTGTGATATTGTAGAATACCGCCCTAGCCTTGTATCGCTCATAGCGTTTATTCGACTCTGCACTGTCTTCTACGTCATTGAGCTTAGGGAGGTACTTTTCTCCCTCACTCTTAATTTTCTCTTGGCCACTGCACGCATCATCGACAACAGCCCACCTGTACTGTGCCGCCTTGTATTCCGGGTGTGTAAAAGAAACGTCTGCCATTAGCTAATCACTTTTAAGTTGAGTCTCATCGCTGGCCGCTCATTATCAAGCACCCTGTAGCGTGTTGCATCCCAGTCATGGTCTTCTGCCGCTGTGTCTACATCGTCGAGGTTTTTTGTATCTCTCGACAGAATAGGAACTCTTCCAATCCAGCCCCGGCAATTATTAAACACATAAAACGCCGGATCTTCTGGCAACCCAGACTCGCCAACCTTTAACGACGCTTCGAGCATATCGCAAAACAACGCCGCTCCATTAATCCTAGACCCTGGCTTTTTGTTTGAGTGCTTCCATCGCACCCCTTGCTTTTCCATCTTCTCACCAATGGATAGCTCGTTATCGCCGGTATTATATATCGACGAATCAGCAGGCCCAGGTAGTATTTTAGCACACAAATTAGGCGTGATATTCGCTTCGCCACGACCAATGCTATCAGGCGCTACCAGTGCAGACCCTACCATCCTCTCATCTACCCACTTCACGCCTTTCGCCACGTCAGTCGATGACATTTTTAAACCTGTGTTTAGCTCATCAACAGGGCACCCATACCACTCGCCAATCAGGAACAGCGTTCTAGCCGGGTACTTTACCTGCTCACCGTCAACCTCTACCGGCGTGCCATCTGACTCCGCCCACCATAAATTAGAAAACGGCTTCGATTCCCCCCAATCGTGCGACCTATCCACGCGCCATGATGGCGGTATTTTAAACGGGCTAACTGTATGCATCGACTCGTCCCATAGATGATCAAACCTTCCTCCAGACGTTACATCCCACGACCCATCAACCCACGCTTTTCGCTTGTTTTGGTCTTTTATCGCCATCAGCGTGGCGATATATTTCGGGTCTAGATACGGGTTTTCTCGCCACGAACCATGAATAGCCACCCTTGTAAGTGTGATCTCTTCTTCAAGCTCTGTTTGCGGGTTAAATACAGTTTGTTTGTGCCGCTGGACTGTGTTGCGCGGCGCTGGAGTGATAAACCTTTTCTTTACCCATGAATGACCAATTCCAAACGGGTTAGTAGTGCTAAACATTTCAAGAGGGATATGGGGCAATAGAGACCCATCGGGCAACGGGTAGTCTTCAGGTCTAAACGATGATCTCATACAAGAAAACATAGCGGAATAAAGCCCGTCATCTTTTTGCTTTGTTAGCTCGTTAAACCCAATGCTCGGGAACTCTTGCCCATGATACCCCCAGTAATCATCTTCTGACTTGCCATGCCTGAATAACAGCTCTTCACCAGTTGGCCAGACCCACTTTAACTCTTGCGCTGAACTTAGAAACTTCGCCCCATCATTAAACGCATAAAACAGACGCTTCGACTGGACAATAAGGTCAGCAAGGTCTTTATATTCGAGATCAAAGATAATCCCCCGCCAAAATGAACCATATCCAAGCCCCACACGCGCCCTGAACCTCGCAAGGTGCGCCGCTGTCTTGCCTGGGCCTCTAGTGCCTTCGTAAAGTATTTCATCGCAAGGGCAGCTCAACGCAAGGCACTGCGATCCTGGTAGCGGCTTCCATGCAATCTTGCGCGTCAATCTTCACTCGACTCGTTAAAAGCTTTCGCCTCTTGCTCCCAGTCTTCGACGCTTGATGCGCTAGGCACCGGCATAATATGATTCACATCTACACCGCCAACAACCTTATCAGCAAACGCCTGTACTTTGACATGCTTGCCTATCAACTCCAGCCGCTTAACTCGATCTGATATTCTGATCTTTTGCACAACCCCGGCAGGGATCTTCTCGCCATCGACATAATCATACTCTTGATGACTATCAATCCCTGTAACTAACCCTTGCCGCCATATCTTTGGCCACTGACTAACAGGCTTTAACCCGCCGTCATCTGAGTATATGTCTGCCATGTCAGCATCTGCTTCTTTAGCTAGCCGGGTCAGTACCCAATCAGCATCAATTTTCGTGCGCTCGCTTCGTGCTTTAGCGGATTCAGAAAGTGCTTTCTGGATATTAACATTTCTTAACAACCGAGAGGCGGCAGCCGCTGCTGTTTTCGCGCTATAACCTGACCTCTCTGCCGCCTTTGCTCCATTGAAATCACAAAGCGGCAGTTGATTAACGAACTCTTGCTGTCTTGTATTTAAACCTTCCATAAAGCCCCCGGCCTTATTTATTTATTTACGCTGTGTCGTGAACCTCTACGGCCACAGCACCTGCTGTCACCGGTTTGTTAATGCGGTACTTCCCGATACCAACAACCACCAATGCTGGTATATCTGCAGTCAACACCACTTCAGTAGCCTCATAGCTTCCGCCTACTTCAATTTCAACGGCGATCTCTTCACTAGCGCCAAGGCTTGACGCTGCCACGGTTACGCCGAACCGGCCTGTAACTCTAAACTCTAATGATGTATCGGCGCTTGTTGTTGCGCTTATTGCTTGCGTCATGATTTATACCTCGGCTGCCCGCCATTTAGTGTTGCCTGAATAAAGTGATACCCAGTTAACGTGCTTATTTGGATCTATGATTGTTTGTGCTTCATCAAGGAAGCGGTCAGGGATGAACTCGAACAGTCTAGCCTCGTCCGGCTCCATGATCTTTAGCGCTTCGTAAGTGGCTTCTTCGCCTTCACCGACTAACTGCTTATCGAATGTCTGACCCATCAATATTTGCCAGTCTAAACCGTTTAGCTCAATAACAGCATCTAGGGAAAACTTTGGGTCTGTGCTGCCAATAAATACCAACAGGTAAACTATCTTTCTTCCCCCTACAATAAGACTACTGATAGCAGGGGAGGCTGGCCATATTGCGCCTATGTCATTAAGCGTCTGTATTGCATCGTCACCAATTACAAAATCGCCATTCTCATCAACTGCGGTAACGTCTAGCTCTTCTGGTGTCTCCGCAACTATTGAGTATTTCATAGAGCTAGAATCCTTCGAGTTGCTTCGTGCTTGTATAAGTCTCCAGCACTTTCACCTATAACCGCCCTTATCTCAGCCGGGGTTAGTCTTACGCCATGCCGGTTTATTCTTGCTAAGGCTGCACGAGCACGACCGTAGTCAGAGGGATGTGCTGTGTTGAACACAGGGTGATCTTTAGCTTTCGGTGGACGAGAGCTTTTTACAATAATGGCTGCCTTAGTTACTTTAGAGGCTTGCTGTGGATTTGCTGCTTTAGGTGCTCTAGCCATTGCTTAACCCTCATACTTTAAGATTTCGTTAGCTGCTTCCGCTTCTACCCATGTCTTAGAGTCGCTAAAAGCTGTAGTGGCTGGTGGCATACCTTTGTACATAAGCAAGCTGCGCTGCGTGAACGGTTCGTCAGTGTCGTAGCCGATCTCTAGCTTCAACGCTGCACCGGAAGTCCAGGAGCTGAAAGCTTTCTCGCTGCCCCAGACGAATGCTGCGGTAGTTGGGTCGTAGTAGCCAATTACAAACTTGTTGTAAGTTGCTGACCAGATAACCCCAACTGTGATTTCCTCTCCTGCTAGGCCGCCCGATGTTACTTGAGAGGTATTAGTGCCATCGTAAGACTCAAGTCCAGACGTTGCTGCATAGCCATCGACCAACTCATTGCTTGCTGACCCCGCTCGGATGTAAGTGCCAGCGGTGTCAGCTAAATCCGCACCCAGCTTAATCTTATAAATCAACAGCCCTTCGGTGTGATCTGCTATACCGTCCCAATTATCTGCTTCAATTAAATCATTATCCCGCGTAACTGGTGCGGTAGTTGTTTGTATTGGTGTGGTTGCTACTAGGCCGGGTTCTAGCTGGAGGGCTGTTATTAGGTGAGTAAGGGAAGCCAAGTAGCCCCTGGCCACTCTTTGCAGGCTGACATGGGTTCTACCAGCGTTTGTGGCAGGAATGGTGTACCCCCTCTTCCCCCACACTGGCGGGAGGTCGCTGGGTATAAACTCCGCGTAACCTGCTTGCCACGCTGTGCCAGTAGAATTCAAATACTCCACGCTACCGCCGGAGCCGTCGTCAGACTTTATCTCGAATTTCAAGCCGCTAGTATTACCAGACTTAATCATCGCAGACAGGACTGAAATACCACCAACCCCCACGTACAATCTCGATATTTGCCCGACACTCACCAATCCTATTGACGCCGACACATCAAATCGCAGAGCGGTAAGCGATCCAGCAGGTACATCGTTTACCTCCTGCGTGACTAGTGAGCCTCCTACTTCCGTCTCACTCCAACCGGAAAAAACATCGGCCCCGCCGCCGCCTAACTCACTAAAACAGTTATTAATTACCGAGTTAGTTCTCTGCGGCTGCATCAATACTTGCGGTACTGGGTCTATCGCTACACCGGGGGCTTCTGTGACTACGCCTCCTGACTCTGTGTTGCCGTTAGTTGTGCTGTACCACTTAACACCGTTTACGCCGTAGCCGTAGTCGGTTTCTGAGTCTATGTAGTCTGGTGGGGCTGTGTTGCTTCGGCCTGTAACATCACTGCCTATCGGGAAGCATATATCAATCGTGACCCCAAACTCTATATCTATACTCCAGTAGGAGTTGTCATTAGCTATTAGCGGCCCTGACGTAGTTTGAAACAGCTCCCAAGCACTTGTGACGGTCAGAGTTGTGGGGCTGTTATCCGGCCTGCGGTATTTTATATACCCTGCCCCTGCTACTCGCCTTATCCAGACTGCGTGAGATAGGGTGTTGCCTTGTGTAAAACCCCCCTGTACCGGTGTATGCTCAAAAATGGTTCTACCCACATCAGCTTCTAGCCGCAGGCCAGCGTTGCCCCCTAATGCGTCTTCCACATTGTAGGTTGCCACCCCCTCTTTACCGGCCTCAAACCGCCAGTCAGTGTGTGTAAAATCCCCTGAATTCGATAGGAAGTTCTGCTCCCTACGCCCACCATCCAGCATGATCTCACCAGCTTCACCTGTGACTAATACGCCTTCATGATCCCATGCTGTAGCAGTTGAGGTGCGAGTGCTGGCAGCAGCTTGGTTACTTAGGCCAAGGTTGTTTAGCCAGAATGCAGGGTTGTAAGCAGGAAGTGCAGCTCCGCCACCGTATTCTGAGCTAATACCAATAGATATCGGGCACGCAATTGGCCTTGATATAGACTTTGATATGCTCACGGTTTAATTCGCCTTATTTTGTTCATTACTTGGCCATTCTTGTGCCGCTGCCAGTGCAGTGTCGTCACACCCTTCTCTCGTAGCTCAGCATCAAGATCAACCCATAGCTGCGGGTCATCAATATCACCATTCAACGCCGTACCAATAGCGGTATTCCCAGCAATTGTAATGGTGCCAACAGCACAATACTCCCGGCCCTCTTTACCTAATGGCACAAAGGAATTTCCAGCATCTTTATAGCATCGCAGGCTAAACACCCCCTCGACTGGATCTAGCCTTACTTTACTTAGCGCCATGGCATAGCCCAGCCTTGAGCTTTCGGGCTGCCTGGGTCGCTAAACAGGTTGTAACGACGCTCCAATGCGCCGCCTGTTGCGCTTTTGCATAACGCCCACTCTGCCGACTCTAGCGTTGCGTCAGATGCCTCCGCTCCATTGACTGCGATCAATGCACTGTATTCTGCACATCCAGACAGTAAAACGAGCATAGCGATAAGAATTATTTTCATTGTGGAGTAGTGACAACCTGCGTGTCGGCTTTATATCGACCGTAAATAGTGAGGCCGGTGGTCGCCAAAATAGCTAGCTGGTCAATACCGCTTGAGATTAGCGCAGCGTCTTCACCAGTAAAGCTCACACCCATTTGAGGGAGAGCGGCAATAGCGAATGTTAGTAATGCGCCAAGGATTGTTTTTGACTTTAAAACAAACTTGTTCCCCATGATTATACCTTTGCTATTTCAATTGATTTGTTTTTTGCCCAAGCAACCCAGCCGCCTACAGCCAGGCCACTCATAATAAGATTGCGCCGCCACCGGGCTACATTGTCTTGCTTCATAGCTATATTAAACTGCTTGTCGGTGTATGTTTTTGTGAACCATTTAGTGCGGTATAAATAGTCGTGCAACACAGCGCCGCGCTGGTGCTTACCTAGCCGCTTAAATAAGAATAATGTAAACCAAGGGAGGGATGCTAGATCGGTAACAAAGCCAGATGGAACAGTAATTTTCCCTAAGCCTTCAAGGCTCCACACTAGAGTCGATTGCGTAACCACTTTACCGCGTACTAGCTCACCATCTTTGTAATAGGGTTTGTAGTCGAAGTCTTCGAGCGCAGTTAGGAACATTATTGCGCTCCACCCCTTTTTAAATCAACAAAACCGCCTTCTAGCCTTGATATTCGGCCATGATGCTCTGTTATTGCTGTGTCATTTGCATCAAGCCTACGCTTTAGCTCGCCGATAGCATTGCCATGAGTATCGACATTGGCCTTAATTCTTGACGCTTGCCAGATTATAGCCGCCGCGCCTGTCAGCACTGATATGACAATACTAATCGTTCCTGAATCTATGCTTTCCAATGTATACCCAAAACTTCGCTATTGAATTGGTGTATTTTACTACCCATCGGCCTTGCTTACAATCATGGGATCAATAGACCCACATTGTTACATGACCGGCTGGCAACTCGCCTCTATAGCCAAGGTGGACAAACGCCTTAGCAACACCGATGGCATTACACCCTGCCATAATGCCTGCTTTTACGAGATTACCCCTCAAGCCGCCATTGGCCGCAACATCACAACCTTGTTGCTTCTGGTGGTCGGCTGGCGTGGTGCGGTGTCTTTCACTGGGGTGATTAGGGCAACGTCCACCCGATGTGACAATAAGGCCGTGGCCGACAATCTCTCGGACAGACTGGATTCGATCTAGGTGCTCTTGGCTAACACTGCGCTCGTCACAGTCAAGATGACCGCATGTGCAAAGCAATTTTGTATCAAAACTAGGGTGGAAGTTTGCTGTACTTATCATAATTTCCCCTTATGTATGGTTTTTGCTGTTTTCTATACCTATTCGCACTACCTGTATAGCAATAACACCTCGATGCAGCGGACGTGGCCGCCGATCTCTCTGTTAACTGTCAGTTCCGCTCATTGAATCCATAATATTTAAATGTAAATTATCAAATGCAGTTTCGCCTCCTGCCTGCTGTAGACGAACAGCACACTGTAAAAAATCTCGATCAGCTAAGCAGCCCTCAGCACTCTCAATTTCTTTCTTCATACGGATAATGCGGGCGTATAAATCTTCATATAAAACTTCTGTAGTCTTCATATCAGCCTCCACAGCTAACAAGTTTGTCAATCGGATGCAAAAGCTGCACCGCTTACAATCGGGCGTTATGCCATCCACTTTATCCACTCGCGCAATGGCAGGCGCGCACTAATCTTAGCCCAATTATTTAACCGCCCTTTAGTGGCCTGGCTCGACCTTAATGTACTCGGCTCTTTGCTTGCATATACGGCTGCAAAGATTCGCCGTTTTCGCTACCACCGGAACCCCAGTAGTTTGGCTATATGCTAGCCAGCGAACATATCATTCCAATGCCTAATAGTGTTTGCAATAATGAATAGCATAGTGATTATCTCTAGCGATATGAATGCACGTCTTCTCATCAACAAGTCATCGACTCATAATTCACCAACGTACTCTATGCTTTCGCAAATAATCACCTCCCCGGAAGCGCTCTCAAATTTGGTGTTAGGATCGCGCAGTATTTTTTTTGCATCATCCCAATTACTTGCTGCTACTTTTACGCGCTCGGTATGCTTCACAACTTTTGCAAGTATGTATTCCTGCACTTTTAAACCCCCATTGATTGCACCTTGCCAGCCATAACCCTTGCTACGTCGCTATGACTAAACCATTGCTTTTCTATATGCGCCTCTTTTGGCTTCGGCTTCTTTCCCTTAAAGCATGCTATGTTAGACCACCGTAAATTATCCTTGTCGCCGTCTTTGTGAGATAAGCGCCCACTAGGCTCCTTGCCCGTCATCAGAACATATATAACCCTGCGAGCGTAAATATAATTACGACCTATATTAATCCTTATATCACCCTTGCCTGATCTACAGCGGCCAACATGCTTGCCAGCAAATTTTTCATTCCATAAGCCTCTAAGATGCGCCGATGGTATCTGCTCTGCTGTGCGATCCTTCCATACTAGATCGCCGGTTTCAGGATTGTACGTTACTACTGCCTCTATCTCTGCTTTTGTGATTTTCATCCATTTATCCCCGGCCCGTTGTCTCTGTGCCATTGAGAGTGGCAAACTGGGCATAGCCAGCGCACGTTAAGTGGCTTTGCATAATCGTCGTGGTGTGCGTGAGGGCTTTCATTGCCACCGCAAGACGAACAATCCTCTGGGTACATCTTCCCATCCCTAATGGCGTTATTAACCATCGTGTGCGCCTTGTACTTATTAGGGTGGCTTTCTCTATATGAGCAAAAATACTCCTTCGACTGCCTGTTTCCCCTTACCCTGTCGTAAGCCCTAATCTTTTCCAAGTTAGCGTCCCTATGTTTTGTCGAGTCTTTCTTTGTACATGTTTTGCATTTGTTTAAGTGGCCATCAGCCATTTGAGCGTGCTTGTAGTACTCACTCAATGGCTTCTCAGCACCGCACTTAAAACAAACCTTCATCACTATTGCCCTTTATATTTAACATCCCAAGAGCATACCGCCTTCTGCTTGCGGCTACAAGGGGATTTATCTAAAAGGGATATCGTCATCAAAGTTATTAAACCCAGCTGGCGCATTCTGTGCCGGTGCTGGTTTGGGCGCTTGCTGCTGTTGTGCCGGGGCTTGTTGGCCTTGTTGCTGCGCATTACCGGCAAACTCTATGTTGCTAATTCGGCACTTTAGCTTACTACCTGTGCCGCCGCCGTTTTTCTGGTACTCCTCCAGCTCCACGTCATCAGCGTAAATTAAAACCTTCGATCCTTTGGTTAGGTGAGATGCCAACTTCTCGGCACGATCACCCCATAGAGCGCCGTCAATCCACTGGGTTTTTTTATTATCGCCCCACCCGATGCTGTACGCCAACGCCAAATTGCACACCGCTTTTCCGCCAGGTGTGTATCGCAGTTCTGCGTCACGGCCTAAATTACACAATTGAATCAACATTACTTACTCTCCTTCTCGCCTAGTATTTGATATGCGGTTATGCGGTTTACAAGCTCCCATGAGTGGGCAGTTCTATCTTCCTCGCCAGGAAACCATATGCCACCAACCCTAACCCTAAACTCACACCCCTCTGGGATAGGGCAATCACCACCGAACCAAGGCTGTGGTAGGGTTTCTATTACGCGGTAGTTGTCCCATTTTGTTGCTCCACTAGATGAAGCAGAGTTAGCTCCACTAATAAAAAATAAACCTGTCCCATCAGAATAAACTTTAGGCCTGACATCGGGGAAGCAATTGTCCCAAACCTCACACAGTATGTCTTTAGGTAGGTGAGGGCGTTTTTTGATTAAGTTACAACTAAGCGGCTCCCCACCGGGAACTGTGCCGTCTTCTGCGTACTGACTAGGTGACCAACCACCGCCATATTTAACTTCTGCAATTATTGGGTATTCCTGACCGTGATGGCAAGCAAGTATATTAACCTCGTGGCCAGACTTATCTTTGCTCTCAAACTGCGCTTGTACTTCTTCTAGTGTTTTCATGTTATCTCCGTTATTTAATTGCGCTTGCATTCTGCATAACACCTCGATACAGCGGACGCGGTGCGCCGTCGATCTCTCTGTTATGTGTCGCGGTATTTCTTGCAAAACTCGGCATAAAAAACAACCGAGGCTATAAATCCTACTCCTCTAATCCAGCCAAAATCCCTGATAATCATTATATCTAATCCTAAGTCTAAGAATACGACCAAGGGTAAGAAGCCTATCATGGTTAAAATTTGGATTTTTCCTTGTTCTTTAAGCCACATAACAAGTCGTTCAACTTGGCCCGTCTCTTCATTCGCTTTGATCATTTCGTTCCTCACTGGTTAGCTATGGCGTTATAACTACCTGCCAGTTATTAAATCGCCATTCACTTCAAGGCGCTTCCTGTCAAGCTCACGAACCACTTCAATCACCGAGCTGGCATAAAAAACTTCTTCTTGCGTATAGTTTGTTCCGTATTCGGCGTTTATTATGTTGGCCTTGTATTCTGCCCCTAAATAGCTAAACGCCATAGCAGCGTAGACTAGCAAACCAATAAATCCAAGTAAGGCGAACATCGGGCAAACTAAATCACTAAATAATGACCAGCATTGGTTTGCGCCCCATATTGATAATACTACTACTGCTATTAGTGCTAAAAGTGTCTCAATCATTTTGTATATCCTCGGTTAAAAATCGTTATAACAAGTCATTCAAAAAGAGCCGGAAAAGCACCGGCCTGTTTAACTAAGGCGTTATGCGCCAAAAATTCTCTTCCAAAGCGTAGGCTTCTTGTCAAAGCAGTCGCCGTAGTTTGGTATGGTGATTGTTCTCTGCCATTCCCCCTCTTCGATAGATTCGTCACGGTTTATAATATTGGTTCGCCCCTCAAGGTGCATCGCATTGCCATCCCTTACCTGACGAGTTTCCATCTTTAGCGACCTTAAATCTATTTTGAATGTATGCACTTTTATCGCTCCGTATCGGCGTATAACAAGGCGGTTTAACTTGGCGTTATCTTCCACTATGCCCAAAACCACCATCGCCTCGGTCTGTTTTGTCCAGCGACGGTACTACCATGATGTTTGGCTTCATGTATTTTTGAACGACTAGCTGTGCAATCCTGTCACCAGCTTCACACCGCAGAGGTCTATTGCCGTTGTTAACCAGTAGCACCATCAGCTCCCCGATGTAATCTTGGTCTATCGTCCCGGCCTTCACGTCAATGCCGTACTTTGACGCCAGCCCTGATCTCGACATCACCTCTCCCCATGATCCAACAGGCAGAGTGATAGCCAAACCAGTGCCGATTAACCGTCGTTCGTTGGGTTGCAATATAAAACCTTTGTCACAGCTAAGATCGTAACCAGCACTACCCTTTGTGGCCCTGCTTGGTACTGTTGCAGTGTCAGACAATAGCCTGATTTTCATTGCCTCACTCATCTAAACTATCCACCCAATTTTGCAGGTCTTGCTTACTTTTAAAACCGCTAGCCTTATTCATTATTGCGCTTATTTTCGCAAACATGAATGTTATAAACATAATGCCTGCAACAAATGTCCAGAACTTGCTATCTTGACTGATATAAACGCAAAACAACACCATCACCAAAGTTACAAAATCCTTATAAATTGACTCTGCAACACTCTCATCTTTAACATAAACTTTGTATTTAATTTCACTCACTTGTCATATCCCTGTTTAGTTGATTTGCCGCCCTTCTCTCAGCCGCCTCACGAATTCTGATCTCTTTGCGCTCCGATGGCTTGATTAGGCGCGTGCCTTTGAATGTGTGGTCATGCAGCTCCACCGGAGGGTATCTCTCTGCCATCATGTTTGGATGGTTCTTTAGTGCGACCATCCCATCAGGACCAGCCTGTAATATCCGACCACCTGTGAAGCCACGTGATTTAATACCGTTACGATAACCCATTGGCTCTTTCTTTTTTCGGCATGCGTAGCCTTTTGAACAATCATAAAGCATCTCGTACTTAGGGCAGTCGGGTATGGTGGCCCATGTTCCTGTTATGTCAGTCATTTTATACTCTCATGTGTTTCGCACTTCTCGCCATAGCCAGCGGCCATCCACCTCAGTTGTTTTTGTGTGATACCAAGATTAAACGATGTTGGTAGTCTAGGCATAGGATATAAACAAGGCGCTACCAAATTAGACCTTATCCTACCGGCTTTATCCTTTGCGGTATCACGGTCCCAGTGCTTGCATGTTTTGCACGACTTCATTTACCTGCCCTCCTTGCTAGCCTTTCCTGCTTTTTGCGGTACTTGGCTAGGCATTCGTCAATATGCTCGCGTTCTTCTGGCGTCACGAACCGGCGCATAGGTGTTCGCCCCATATCGGCCTCACGGTCGTATCTATCCTTTTGGTAATCTGCGTTAGTCTTCATCGTCCTACCCGTTGTTTTTATTTATTATGCACACACATGAGGGCACAGGCAAGCGCTAATTTATATTTATTTACACTAGCATCGCTCTAGTTAGCGCCCTATACCTTGCCGCCTCGCTTTTAATATCTTGCACGCTTGGGTATTGCTCTTTTAGGCTTGGGTGATTTACATCGGCCTCGAACCATAGAACTGCATCACGCCCCACCTCATTGATTAATCTCTCTCTGTACTCTGCCCGCATGCCACTATTTGCAACATTGCATGAATAGCATTGAATCCGTAGCCAATCGACCATAAATCGGCGAGGGTCAACAGTTTTTGCCGGTATAAAATGCCCAACATGGAACGCCCCACCTGAGTCGCCTGATGATTGAGGTTTATCACATGTATAGCACGGCTCTCCCTTGCGTAAAACGTGCTTTATGTATTTATGGAGGTCTGTTTTTAAGTTGTCGTAATGCCCATTTTTACCTGTCCGTTTTTTAATCCGCTCCTTATCCGCCTTGTGCTGCTCGCGCTTTTCCTTCTTGACCTTATTGGCTGCAGTCTTAGCCGCCCTGGCTGTGCGCTTGTTGGCATAATCAATAGCGCAATCGAAGTTGTGGAACCATCCAGCCGGTAGCTTTTGCATTGTCTCAGCGTCGAAGCGGTCACGGCATCCTGTGCACTTGCGCTTAGGCATCGTCTACCAGCTTTGCTATTGATTTTGTTTTCTTAACCATTATCCTACCTCGCTATTAATTAATTTGAATAATTTATCTCCAGGGCTTTCTCCGCCTAAAATCTGATAATACTCACCATCAGAGTTGTATTGCTGCCAATAGTGCATGGCCTCTGACTCAACTTGTCTCTTATCCGCACCAGACACAGCCCAAAGTCCATAGATACAGCCTATTGAAAACCTTCCGCTTAAACACTCTCGCTTAACGCATTTCTCGAAATCGCTCATACTGCCTCCGGGTAACTCAATAGTGATCGTTCTTTTGGTGTTGTTAGGAATATACCTTCCGCCCCCATGCCTCGCTGTATTTCAAAGAGGTACCGCCCTTGCTGCTCAACACCCATACCTCCATTGCTCCTAAGGACTGGGAACCAATCATCGTATACCTCGATAATTTTTAGCTTTGCCTCATAAGTCTTTCCGTCGAGCATACTCCTAACAATTTTATTTAGATCTGGATCGTTCTCGCACTTTATGCGCAGCCCGTAATGGTACTTGCAAAACGCCTCAGCAGCTGCTGGCGACAACCCCCTCCCCTCTGCTATGTCTTTGTACCAGCATTGTGCAAGCGCCCTCTGGCGGGCCTTCAGCGAGTTATCGAATAGCGTTATTGAAACCTGATATTCTTTATCTGCATCGCAAGCGGCTTTAACACTGTCGATAATTCCGGGCAAGGTTTCTGTTGTTATGTGCGTTGGGTTAGTCATCGCCAGTCCTTTTATTTCGATCCATAAACCGGGAAAATTTTACGGTCGCATACCAAAACAGAAAAACTAACGACGCAATAAGTAAAAAAAACACATAAAGAAACACAAGAACTTCAATCATCTTTCACTCCGTATAGTTATGTGCTGTGCTACAACCTGGCTAGCGTTTTGATGTTGATTCTTTCGCTTTGAAGAGGAAGCCCCTTAGCCTCAGCCAACTGACGCCTGACCTCTTCCCACGCTTTACCTGGGTTCTGAAACAGGCTTTTTATATTAAGAACGCCATCGAATACCGCTATAGCCTCGTCAGGTTTAGAACCTGACACATACCCGCTAAAAAAATAGTGCCGCCTTATCATTTACACCCACCCCCTAATTAAGTCAATCAAAACCCAAGGCCCGAATATGCACGATAGGAATACCGCGCAGTGCTTTATTTCCTTGTATGTGTTTTCCATTTTATTCCCCGCTATAAAGCTACGACTCTGGCAAATACGCTACCTTCTCTGTCGTTGATTTCTTTTACAACCTCATCAGCGTCGTATTTTGCTCTGTAGTTCTCTGTTGTCCCGTTTGGGTGTGTCAACAACCTGGCGTTAACTGGATTATTGCACTCGACTATAACAACATAAATCATTCTCCACCCCTCTCAATTACCGGCATAGATCGTCGTGCCGCGCTTATAGTCGCCAGGCATCCAGCCATTAATAATTAGCTTGCTATCCTCGCGCTCTTGAGCCGACCAGCACTCTAAATGCATCCAGCCCGATTTCAAATCGCCATCCCAGATGTAAGCTCTATAGCGAGCCAAAGATCCTTTGTTTATCCTTTCATCACACCATTCACACGAATGGCCCTTTCTAGTTTTGACCTCCTTATTCCGAATCTCGCTATACATCGCTATCTCTCCTTATTACCGGCATAACCTCTAGCTCTGACTCTACCGATGTTGTGTCTATGAGCTTTGGTTCGGCTAGCTCTAAGCCTGTGTTAGCTCGCATAGCTGCGAATAGGCTCAATGCCTCGGCTTTATCCATTCTCTTGCCCTCTGGGGCTGGTAGAGCCTTGTGCGCTGCTGTAGACCTGTTTGCTTCGAGTATCGCGCCAACACACCGACCGATATTCATAAACTTCCAGCCTTCATCGTCATCGACGATCAGGTTTTTAATATACTCCATGCCTTTTTCTAGCTGCGCCCTGTCGTAATGCTTTAGCTTGTCGCCCCACTCGCGTTTTGCACAAGTCTCTGCATGGCTATCGACTAGCTG
>Ga0209345_10002395_pt1 | contig 20760 bp, 15 predicted proteins | sample Cruoilmetagenom7_FD_187294 | JGI IMG/M metagenome (GOLD analysis project Ga0209345, IMG submission 187294) | Oil polluted marine microbial communities from Coal Oil Point, Santa Barbara, California, USA - Sample 7 (SPAdes) (version 2) | ecosystem: Environmental > Aquatic > Marine > Oil seeps ... | reverse complement strand
ACCCATTGTCATCGCGGCCCAAACAAACTCGTTCCAAGTGAGATTCAACTGGTGACTACCGTAAAGCTTGGGTCCCCAGTGCCGCCCAAATTTTGAAGCTGTGTAAGGAATTCTAGGCATACATTTTTGTCCGGCTAACGCTTACAGCATTGGCGCGGTCTTATTCGCGTCCATTGCCTGTGATTGTTATTTGCGATCTGCAGGATGATTCACTCCATCATTAGTCGGCACACCATCCAGTTTTAATGGGTTAATTCCCTCAAGACATGCAACGTTGAAACCATACTGGCTTGGATTTGAACGTCTTTGATGATGAGTGTATACCCCACATTTAGCGCAAAAATAGTGTTTTGCTGTCATCGTATTGAACTGATAAAGCTTAAGATGCCCTTTACCCTTAACAATATTTATACCAGATAGTGGAACCGACGCAGCAATTGCACCTCTACGTCTGCATAGGGAACAATCACAACGCCTAAGCTCTTCAAGACCATTAGGTAAGTCAAAAACAATCTCGACTGAGCCGCAGTGACATGTAGCTTTATGTTTGTTCTTTATTTCGATTCCATCAACTTCTTTGACGCTCATAAACTTTCCGTTTGGAAATAACATTTGTATATTGTACGTGCGCACTTTGTAACTCGTTAAATTGATAGCTGTTGACTCTCGAGTTACTTAGCTAACCAAGACTCCGACCTTGAAACACGCTGAATAAGCGAAAGTAATTTGAGCATGCTCAGTTAGAATCTGACGGACGCACAATATCCAACTTTGACTTTTCGTTATGTAGTTGACATTAAATGACTTAAATACACAACACAATAAAAAATGCGCAATATTGCCGAGGTAAGCGTGCTGTACATCGTTAGGGTTACCCACACTTTCTAATAACGGAACGGCGAGTCATCAGTTGAGTTAGGCAAAAGTCCGAAGGTTCGCTCTTCGCTCAAGCGGGCCGTCGGCCTAGAGCCAAGAGCCAACATTTTACGATTCGTACCTAGATAGCAGGAGAGTCTTGCTAATAGCAGGGCCAGAAGATTTTAAACTATCTATATCGACCAAGGGAAATTAGGATACCTTGATTCTCCGTTATGTCCCGATCTCAAGCGAGTACAGGCGAAACATACAGAGGATTTACCAATCATCTTTACTAGTATTGTTATTATCTTCATCAGTTTGCTCTTGCTTTACCAATACATCAATTCTTCGTTCAACATTTGGGTTAGGTAAAAAAGTTTGAAGTACAAAACCCAAAGCTATAGCACTTCGTTTCCCTCCCTTTACCCAAATTGTCAGTTTGAAACAAAGCATTATGAAGCCAAAAACAATAAGCCAAGGGAAAAGATATAATAGCAAGTCGTAAAGCAAGTTCATCTTGTTCCCTTACTCCTAAATAACTAACCTACTGCACTACTTAATTTGGGCTGTTCACTTTTTATATTTTAAGCTATCAACAGATTTTAAAGGAGTGTGTCATATAGCACGGCTCTCAACGTGCCGCTGCTCAGTATTCACCAGTAGCAATTGATTGATTTTGTACTGAATGTAGATCACATGTAGGAATGAGCTTAGAACAGGGTTCAGCCAAAACTTACTCTCTTTCCCTACGCCGGTGATTAAATTAATTCTATTTCGGACTTTTATTAACCACGTAACATGAAAAATTGATGAAACAAGGTGCATTAACTTTGAGAATATAAGTAGTTCTGGATTTCCTTTTGCGGTAAAGAAAATGATAAGGCTAAAAAGAGAAATTAAATGCACTGAAACAGCGCTGATTACGAACCAACTCGATATAGGATTTCTTACAGATCCGTTGACTTGTTTTGTAAGTGCAAAAAGCCGATAAATTACGTAAAGCCCAAAGGTAAAAACGCACAGTGTAAATGTCTTTACTACTGATTTACTCTCAAAAATATCATTTATTTTCCCCATTTTCATTCCTCTGTGTAATTCCCTTCATCTTAAATGAGGACAATAAAATATTAATCAAGTGTTAATAACTACAAGACATGAGATCTGCAAAGTCCCTCTAGCGTTTACGCCAGCGACAAATAAGATAATAAAAAGGACCATGCTAGTCATACTGACTTAAGACTAAGCTACCAGTTTTTTACATCAGGCCTGCTGTTCGCTCAATACTGACTTTCAGCATTGAGCGAATAATATAGATCCCTCAGCTTCGGTAGCAAAACGGAGATTGGCTATAAAGCGATGCGGTCTTCTAGCTTCAAATCACCGCACTTCGTTCCGCCATTTGTTTGCCAGCATACATTTACAGATTGCGCATCACTGCGAAATAATCGGCGCAATTCATCAAAGTTATCTTCAGTTATTGCCTTACCGTTAATTTCTTTAACTATCGCTTGTTCAGTAAAACCAAGCTCTGCTGCATGAGAATTCTTTGCCACCTGTTTTATTACACCTCCCAGCCGGTGTGGCTCCATTACCAAGCCACTGCGGTCGATATCAGTTTTATGGCTGAAAAATTTATTCTTTACGAGCGTAATAGACTCGTCTTGGTAATTAAAATGCACGTTGAACTTCCGAAGTAGTCCACTACCTATCAAACCAATTCCGTAGGGGTCTTCAAAGCTTAGTAAATTGTGTGCCGCAACATTTTCAAACTCGCTATCGCCCAGTCCAAAAAAATCGATACGGCTAGTTTCAACAACCTGTTTACCATCAAAATTTTGAGTGTGAGTTTCAAAGTAGTCGTTTGGAAACTCTAATTTATCAGTCAATTTTTCATTCAAGTAAACGTAGTCAGGCGCACCTGTGTCGATAATAAACGCATAGTCGGCTTCGACACCGTCGTTATCTTTCAGTCTGGCATTAACATAGGGAATTCGACCATGAACAGACAATGGTAAAGTCGTGCTGTTTTCGTGGTTAAACTCGCTTTTCGCACTTTTCTTATGAAACTGTAGAGACTGCTCCGCATAAAGAACCGAGACATTAAAGTGATTCAGTAAGTCGTAGCCAATCGCACCATCAAAATAAGCGGTGTCATAGTCGTGAAATAACGGATTTTTCTCAATCGGAACATGAATGAAGGTCAACTCTGAGAGCTCGATGTCTCCAACCCGGATAATGCCATTGTTAACTACGTTGACTTGACTGCTTTGAACCTCAAGCTGCCTTTCCACATCTAACTGCAAGGTTTGGGTACGGGGTGTCTCAAAGATTACAGTCGCAGATGCCGCTGAATCAAAAGCCAGCCTTAATGATTCTGTGTCATTTACATCGACTTCAATAATGATATGGCCGTCATGCCAAACGAAGGGTAGTTTAAAACTTTGCTCTTTACTGAGCCACTTTTGAGATGCCAACGCATTGCCGCTTTGTAAATTTATGATTCCTTTCGCTGAACAGCCAACAATTACCAGCACGACGCTCAGCACTGCAATCAATTTAATCAAAAGTATGACGTGTTTAGTCAAGATATATACTCCCAATGAATGTTTGGGCTATAGTAAGGTGGTTAGCCTATAGGTTATTGAACAATATTGCGATTTCACGAAAAAATACATTGGATAGCGAGAAGTGCTTGGCATAGCTGGAAAGGAATTCGATTCAGGAATACCGTAGGGATGGAGAAAAACAAAAGCTGGGTGAACAGAGCCTATGGCGAGACTGAGCGAATCGAAGCTTGTTTTAGTGGGCTTGCGTATGCGCCACATAGCCATGATACGTATACTCTAGCCCTAACGACACGGGGTGTTCAAAGCTTCAATTACCGCGGCGAATTACGACACTCACTTCCTGGTGAAGTGGTAATACTTCATCCTGACGAAACTCACGACGGTCAGGCTGGGACAAGTGACCCCTTTGCTTATCGCGCTATAACCATTGACCCTGTTGACGTTCAAAATATATTACAAGGCTTCAGTCTTCCATTTTTGGAAGGAGGAGTCACAAAACAACCGCAGTTTATCCAGGTTGCTACACAACTGTTATCTGAATTCAATCGTCCGCTGGAAAAGTTAGAGCATCAAGATCTCATTTATGCTTTTGCCACAAAATTACAGCAAGCTACATCGCGTAATGTGAGACATACTCAGGCGAATTACCGTGCAATCAAGAGAGCGCGTGAATATATTGACGATGCCATTGCTGCTAACTCCAGCTTACCAGTCAGCATTACATTGGATGAACTGGCTGCTATTTGCGATTACAGTAAGTGGCAGATAACGCGTGATTTCAGGTCTCTTTATGGCACAACGCCTTATCGCTACGTAACACTAAAGCGATTACAGAGAGCAAAAGCTCTCATTGAGCGTGGCATACCTTTGTCTCAAGTTTCATTCAGTAGCGGTTTTGCAGATCAAAGTCATATGACGCGGCATTTTAAAAAGTCCTTTGGTACAACCCCCAAGATTTGGGCAAACTTAAATCAGTAACACTAATTTTTTTGAACGTTGTGCGCATGATTAGAAGAACTGACTATAACCACTAAGGTCCGTTCTTCGCTCAAAGCGGACCTTGAACTACTGGCTATAGGAAAGATTATCAGCACATATTTGGCGAGTTTTTGCTGAAAGGCCTAACTCGCCTCAACACTATGGGTAAAACTAAGAAGAAAAAATCGGAGTCGCTAGCTTTCTTATTTCTTAAATTTGGTAAGGCCTGATTTTTCTAGACACCTTCTACCTGCCTAAAATATTCACGCTCGAAGTTGTTCGGTGACATTCTGTCATTTTTCGTATGGCGTCGAGTTGGATTATAAACCATCTCGATATAATGAAATACCGCCTGCTTTGCTTCGGCGCGGTTTGGATAAATACGACGGCGTATTTTTTTCCTTTTTTAAATTACTAAAAAAGCTTTCTGCCACTGCGTTGTCATGGCAATTACCACGTCGACTCATACTTGGCTTAATATCGTATGCATTAAGTAACTTTCTGAACTGGCGACTGGAATACTGAGAGCCTTGGTCGGAATGAAGTTTTACCTGCTGCTTCGGTTTTCGACGCCAGTACGCAGCGGTTATCGCCTGCATAGCCAGATCTTCAGTCATTCTGTCGCTCATCGACCAGCCAACTATGTTCCGTGCGAATAAATCCATGACGACAGCCAGGAACAAGAAGCCCTCGTGGGTTTTGATATAGGTAATATCGGTTACCCACCACTGATTGGGATGATCGACATTAAATTCTCGGTTTAGCTCGTTATCAGCAACGATGTCGGTTTTACCACCGTAGTAACCTCTTGGTACGCTATAACCGCGTTGTGCGCAGATGCCTTCTTTTTGCATGAGTCGTAAAATTCGATCGCGGCCGCAGTATTCGTCGGCATCACGAAAATCCAGATAGATATTCCGGTAGCCGTGAAAGCCACCGCTCTCAATCCAAAACTGCTTTATCTTTTGTGATAGCTTTTGGTCTTCGCGCTCACGCTTGCTGACCGGCGACTTAAGCCAATCATAGTAGCCGCTGGGGTGAATGCTCAACGCACGACACATGGTCCTGACAGGATAGCGTGATGAACGAGATTTTATGAATCGGTACCGTTCTTTGACTCGCCGGCAAAGAACACCGCGGCTTCCTTTAATATATGCCTTTCTTGCTCGGAGCGTTTCAGCTCCCGTTTTAGCCGCGCGTTCTCGGCACGAAGGTCTTCCTCTTCTTCTCGCTTTTCGGTTGGCTTAGAGAAGCGTTTTAGCCAGCCATACAACGTCTTTGTGCTGATCCCCAAACGTTCTGAAACGTCGGCAACGCTATAACCATGAACCGAAACCTGATTTACTGCTTCTTGTTTAAACTCATCTGAGCTCGAATACCTTTACCCAAGCTTTTCCTCTTAAGGTTTAAGTTACATTGTTACCATAAAAGGTGTCGGGAAGTCTCAGGTCTTATCAAATATAGGTATACTTATGAAAGCTACAATCCTTATTTTTAGAAGTTTAATTTCCACAAAAAAATGCTAGTGCCACTATAATACATTTATTATCAATGACTTATAATGTATTCTCTGAGGGTGAAATCTATATTGCAAATGCGCTTTGCATTTAATAGGATTGATGTCGATTATAAAAGTTTATCGCAGGGGAAGAACTAATAGAGAAGCTATATCCCAAATAACACATGAACAATAGAAGAATAATATATGAAAACATCAAGCCAACAGAGAATCGATACACTGACCGCCAAAGGTTGGTGGTCAACGGATACCTTACATGGATTGTTAGCTGAAGCCGTCAGCAGCTCGCCACAGAAAACAGCGGTAGGCGATCAGCCCAATCGAGCTCAACTGCTTGGGGATGCACCTCGTAGTCTAAATTATGAAGAACTGGATCAGGCATCAGACCGATTAGCTCAGCAGTTTTTGAAAAATGGCATAAAGCTAGATGACATTCTCGTTGTCCAGCTGCCTAACATCGTTGAGCTTGTTGTTACCTACTATGCCGCGAGTAAGATCGGCGCCATTCTCTCTCCGGTTCCTGTTCAGTATGGAAGACTTGAACTCGGTGCGATTACTCAAGTTCTAGGCACCGATCTGTTTGTTACGACGTCACAGTTTAAGGGTTGTGAATTAGCGGCTGAATCTAAAAACGCAGGTGGCAGAGTATTTTGTTTTGGCGAAAATCGTCCAGCTGGCACAGTTCCGATCACTATTGATGAGACTACTGATTGTGCTGATTTAAGAAAGCACCAAGAGCAATTTGCTGAAGAGCTCAGCGACGCTAACCGTATTATAACGGTCTGCTGGACTTCAGGTACGACGGGGACACCGAAAGGTGTTCCACGATCACATAATATGTGGTTAGCAACAGCGAAAGCCGAAATAGAACCTTGTGATTATCAGCCGGGCGATAACTTTCTGAACCCCTTCCCATTAGTTAATATGGCGGCTATTGGTGGGTTCTTATTCCCTTGTGTGTTGATGGCGGGCTCCCTTTACTTACACCATCCGCTTGAATCTACGGTTTACTTACAGCAACTACAAGATGAAAAAATTAACTTCACTATTGCTCCACCGACCCTACTAAATTTGCTCGCAAAATCTGAAGATATGTGGAATCAATATGACTTTAGCGCACTGCGTCGTATTGGCTCGGGTTCAGCGCCACTAGCGCCATGGATGATCGAGATTTTTTCCAAAAAGTATGGCATCGAGGTAACAAACTTTTATGGCTCCAACGAAGGCATTTGTTTACTTTCAAACTTAGAAAACGCGCCAGATCCTGAACAACGAGCATTAATGTTTCCACGCTTAGGCCGTGAAGAGATACCGTGGAAAACTGAGGCTGCAGCGTTTACTAAAACTAAGGTTGTGGATTTAACGACCGGAGAAGAGATTACGGAACCGGGTAAAGAAGGTGAACTACTCATTGCCGGACCAACTATTATTGATAGCTACTTTAGCCTACCTGAGGCACCTGCGGTGGAGCCTGAGTCGTTCACTGAAGATGGTTATTTCCGGACCGGGGATGTGGTTGAGATTTGCGGTGACCCTGCGTACTACTACAAAATTGTTGGGCGTTGTCGTGACGTGATTAATCGCGGTGGAATGAAAATATCGCCGGTAGAAATTGATCTTCTATTAGAATCTATGGAGAACCTGCAAGAAGTTGCGGTTTGCGCCTACCCCGATGAGCGCCTGGGCGAAAAGATTTGTGCGTGTGTTGTTGCTAAAGAAGGTATCGCTCCGCCGACATTAGAAGATGTGTGTGCGCATTTAGATCAAGCTGGCATTGCAAAATTTAAGTTACCGGAACGTCTGGAAATTTTTGACAGCTTACCTCGAAACGCGATGGGTAAAGTGTTGCGTTATCAGCTCGTTGAACAGGTGAGTGATTAATATATCGGATAGCTAATTTATCGATTTCTATTTTGATTTTTCATCCAGCCACAGATGGCAGATATTGTAGTGCTCAAGAAAAACTCTTTTTCTTGAGCTGTAAACATTCGCTTCATCCAAAAAATCTCCGCTAACTCTTATTAAAGAGTTAGCGGCAGAATGTTTACGTTTTTGTGATTTTACTTTCGTTGTAGAACCTATTCCGCGTAGTTTTTTCTGGGCCCAAAGTACGCAAGGTATTTCACGATTCAATGGATGTAGAAAAGCACAAACACTTTAACTCCTTATGCTTGTAGAGAAAGAACATAGGATAGAGAAATCTAAAAGGTCTTTCCCAAAGGAATTCCACCCATTAAACTTGCATAATAATACTAACATGTGTGATGATGACTCGAGTGTCCAATTGAGTGCTGGATTTCCGCTATAGTGGAGACCTTGGAGAAGATCTATGACGTTTATTTATGACGCGGTGCGGACACCGCGAGGAAAAGGAAAAGCCGAAGGCGCGTTGGCGGCAATGAAGCCAGATGGACTGGTTGCGTCACTTGTCACGTCTATTGAACAACGAATCGACAAAGCCCTCGAGCCTGAAGCCCTAGTTTTAGGTTCAGTCGGGCAAGTTGGCGCGCAAGGCGGAAATATCGCGCTGGTTTCTAAATTCCGTGCTGGATTACCTGATTCTACGGCATCTTTCTCGGTAAATAATCTTTGTGTGTCAGGGTTAACTGCGATCAATCAAGCTGCTGGGATGATCGCGGCAGGCCAGGCCTCAACTGCTTTAGCGGGTGGGGTGGAAATGATGTCACGCGTTGAATTTATGGCCGATAAAGCAGACTTTTATACCGATAAAACACTCCCTGTGAGGACGCAATACATGTTAGTTGCGCTGGCCGCTGACCGTCTTGCGGAAGATCAAAATATTTCACGTACCGAACTAGACCAAGCCGCATTACAGTCGCAGCAACGCACGCAAGCGGCTGAGGGAACCGGATTAGTTGCTTCGCGCATTAGTGTTAATGGCCATAATTACGAGGAATGCCTTCGCGTGGGCACACCTGAATCTTTAGCCGCGCTTGAACCTGCGTTTGCTGGTGCGGCCAAATACTATAAAGAGCCACTTGGTCGAAATATTGACCACCGTCACACCATTGCTCATGCTCCGGCAGTTTCTGATGGTGCAGGGTTAGCGTTGATTGGTGTGGAAGGTGCTTTTGCGACTAAACCTCGTGCAAGGATTGTCGCAAGCGCTGATGTCGGGGGAGACCCAGAGGAATCGTTAACTGCTGGCGTGAATGCGATGGAAAAAGTGTTCAAGCAGTCCGGTTTGACGCTATCAGACATGGATAGAATTGAGTTTATGGAAGCTTTTGCGGTTAGTATCGTCAAATTCATTCGCGACTATCAACCTGACCCGGAAAAAGTAAATGTTGGGGGCGGGCATCTCGCTAAAGGTCATCCGCTGGGTGCCTCTGGCGCTATTTTATTGTCCTCTTTGCTGGATGCCCTCGATGTTGCAGAGGGGCGTTACGGGATTGTGGTCGCGTCTGGCGCCTCAGGTACTGGAAGCGCCATGATCGTTGAGAGAGTCGGATAAAATTATGAATCATTACCATAATCACGAAAACTTAATAGCCAAACATGAAAGAGCTGTAGCTGACGCAATAGACGCTGTGATAACTCGGAAAAGTTGGAGCCTTTACAAGGATTCTCCTTCGTCAAAGATTCACGGAACAGAAAAACCCAAAGCGGGTAAACTTGCGTTTGAGGCGCGCCTTGGTCGACCGTACGAAATGGACTTGCCAGGTATTACGGAGTGGGTTGGCGAAGAAGTTTCTCCGTTTACTCAAGAACCGCTTGGAATTACTTATCCACTTTGTGATCCAGAGCGTGTCATCGAGGCCGCACAAAACGCTAAAAGTGAGTGGGCAAAAGCTTCTCCAGAATTGCGAATTGCGATGTGCTTTGAAATTGCTGAGAGACTTTATGAACGCAATTTTGAAATGGCTCACTCTATGATGCACGTGGCTGGGCAAAGTTATACGCAGGCATTTAGTGGTTCAGGTCCCAACGCTCTAGACCGAGGTTTAGAAGCATTAGCTTATGCCGCCCAAGCCATGCGTAATGTTGCTCCAAAGGGCGAGTATGTGCGGAACTTTGGCGGCGAACAGGTTGCGCTCGAAAAAAACTATACAATGGTGCCACGTGGCATCGGTTTAGTGATTTGCTGCGCGTCGTTTCCAACGTGGAACGCGTACCCGTCGATGTTTGCTAGTTTAGCGACTGGAAACCCCGTTGTCGTAAAGCCTCACCCTATAGCTATTCTACCTATGGCCATTGTCGTTGAAACGTGTCGTGCAGTGTTGGCTGAGTTTGGTTTTGACCCAAATGTCGTCTCAATGGCAGCGGATGCATCAGAGGCTCCTGTTGCAATGAAGTATATAGAGAGCCCAGCTGTGCAAATCATCGATTTCACCGGAAGCCCTCGCTTCGGTAGTTACTTGGAAAATACGGTGAAGCGTAAATTGGTCTTTACCGAAACCGCTGGCGTGAATAGCGTCGTCGTCGAGTCGGTTGATAATTTATCCGAGTCGATGCGTGCGATAGCTCGCGCAACCAGCTTATTTTCCGCGCAAATGTGCACCAGTCCACAAGTGGTTTTCGTCCCTAAAGACGGCATCAAAACCTCTGATGGACATGTAAGTTTCGCGCAAGTTGCGCAAACCCTTGTCGACGAAATTGATGCGATTTCCAATAATCCAAAGATGGCCGCTGCAATTATGGGGGCGGTCCAAGGACAAATTAGTTTAGACGTTGTTCAACAAGCAACAGATCAGGCGATTGAGCATGACTTAACCATATTAAGACCCGCTTCCGCCTATGCACATCCTGACTTCCCGAATGCGCGGACGCTCAGCCCTTTAGTGATTTCCGCCGAGCCAGAGCATCAAGAGATGTACGCGGAAGAACGTTTTGGCCCTGTTCTTTTTATTGTTGCCACCGAAAGTGGAAATGCGGCGGCTGATGAAGCAACAGAGTTAGCTCGTACGCGCGGGACTATTTCTTGTTACATGTATTCCACAGACGAAGATTTCGTCGATCGCTGGGTTGATGTCTACGCTCAAGTAGGCGCCAACCTCTCGATAAATCTCACTGGAGCGATGTGGATTAACTTTGCTGCGGCTTACAGTGATTACCATGTGACCGGACTTAACCCCGCAGGTAACGCATGTTTAGCCGATCTTGCATTTGTTGCTTCGCGTTTCCGCATTGCGCAACATCGCCGGCCGATAAAGGGGGATTCCCCTTGAGTCAAGATGTTTATATCGTCGGTGCGGCAGTGACCCCCTTTGGCAAGCGCTTTGACGAAACAGTTAAAACTTTAACGTGTCAGTCTGTTAAAGCGGCTTTGCAAGACGCAGGCATCGACAAGAGTGCGATTCAAGCTGCATGGTTCTCGAATACACGCCAGCAAATGCTAGAAGGGCAGAATACGATACGTGGCCAAATCGCGTTACGTGCTGCTGGTATTGAAGGTATTCCCATTATTAATGTTGAAAATGCCTGTGCTTCTGGTTCAACAGCAGTACATCAAGCGATGGTTGGAATTCGCGCAGGTATGATTGATATTGCGTTAGTTACTGGAACTGAAAAGATCGTTTATCCGGATCGTCCAGAACGTGTTGCGGCAGCTTTTGCGGGCGGAACAGATATTCATGATCGGAAGAGTGTGTTGGACTATATTGTTTCGATGGGCGGGGAAGCGCCAGGCCCAGATCGTAGCCTATTTATGGACTTATACGCAGCGCAGGCGCGTGTCCATATGGAGCGTTTTGGAACGACTCAGGAAGACTTTGCCTGTGTTGCTGCAAATACCCACTGTCATGGGCAATATAATCCTAATGCTCAGTACCGTACGCCGTTCACTGTCGCTCAAGTGTTGGCAGATAAGCCCATTGTGTATCCGTTTACACGCTCAATGTGCGCACCCGTAAGTGACGGTTCAGCATCTGTCGTCCTCTGCAGTGAAAAAGGTCGCCGCCAACTCGGTGCGGCTCGAGCAATTCGGTTACGCTCAATAGCTCTGCTAAGTACGATGACCCGAGATAAGAGTGATTATTCGAATCATATTAGTCACCGCGCCGCGACCTTGGCGTATCAAGAAGCAGGTATCGAAGCCAAAGATATCGATCTAGTCGAAGTGCACGATGCCACAGCGTTTTCAACGGTACAACAAATCGAAAACCTTTCTTTATGCACACCAGGTGAGGTCGGTGCCTGCTTGCGTAACGGTGATTTTAAGATAGGTGGACGCACTCCAGTAAATCCATCGGGTGGTTTGCTTGCCCGAGGCCACCCTGTTGGAGCAACAGGCGTTGCCCAGCTACATGAACTGACGACTCAGCTTCGGGGTGAAGCAGGAAAAAGACAAGTTGCTGGAGCACGTATTGGTGTGGCTGAAAACGGAGGGGGGTTCCTCGGCGTTGAAGAAGGCGTCACAACTGTAGCGGTGCTTGAAAAGGTATAGACCTAAGCGACGAATACAGGGTACTCGAAGCACCTCGGGTGTGGTTCCGAGATGACCCTATTACAATAAAAAATAAGGTTTTAGTATGCAGAACAGAAACCCTTTAAATTTGAAAATACCTGTCTTTTGTGCGCCTATGTTTTTGGTGTCTGGCCCGGAGTTAGTGATCGCGGCGTGTAAAGCCGGCATCGCGGGCTCTTTCCCTGCAACGAATGCCAGAACCCCTGAACAATTAGAGCAGTGGATGGAAACGATCTCTAGTGCGTTAACACCAGATGATGCGCCATGGGTGATGAATCTAATTACCCATTCTACCTACACAAGGCTTGAGGAAGAATTGAAGTTGGTTGCCAAATACAAACCGAAAGTTGTTATCACCGCCCTTGGTTCACCAAAGCCAGTGATGGAAACAGTGAAATCCTACGGCGGCATGGTTTTTGCTGACGTGGTTGATATCAAGCTGGCGAAGAAGGCAGCTGATGCTGGCGTTGATGGTCTCGCCTGTATTAGTGCCGGAGCGGGTGGTCATACCGGACAGCTGTCACCTTTTGCTTTTATTTCAGCAGTACGCGAGTTCTTTGATGGCTATATCGCTGTTGGGGGAGGGATCGCAGATGGCGCTTCGGTAGCGGGTGCAATAGCCGCAGGTGCCGATTATGTTTATATGGGAACTCGTTTTTTACCTGCCCAGGAAAGTATGGCGCAGCAAGAGTACAAGGACATGACGATCGCAGCGACCTCAGAAGATTTAATTATTTCCGATGCCATTACAGGGACTAAAGCTTCTTGGTTAAAAGCCAGCTTAGCCCGGGTGGGCTTAGATCCTGATAATCTTGGAGAATCGGCTGCGCGCGACTACTCAGGCGGCGGTAGCGTTAAGCGTTGGAAAGATGTTTGGGCAGCAGGCCAAGGTGTCGGCAGTATTCGCTCGATAGAGTCGGTTAGCACGATAGTGGATACCATCGAACATGAATATCACGCTGCAACTGAGCGCTTTAATCAAATCACGAGTCATAAATAAATGGGCTTTTAGTTCGCCAAGACGGTTCTTACATAGAACATCAGGAACTCGAGTATGAATAAGATATTAGATGGTATTCGCGTATTGGACTTTGGTCGGTATATTGCTGGCCCTTTTTGCGCGACGTTACTTGCTGACCTAGGCGCCGATGTTATTCGAGTAGAAAAAGCGAGTGGTGGCGAGGACCGTTATACGGTGCCAGTCAATGACTCCGGGGAAGGTGCATACTATATGCAGCTCGGCCGGAATAAGCGCGGCATCACATTAAACCCTACGACGACAGAAGGCCGTGAAGTTGTTCGCCGCTTGGTTGCATCCGCCGATGTTGTGATCGCAAATCTGCCGCACCCAGCGCTTAAAAAACTCGGACTAGACTATGAAACTTTGGTCTCTATTAAGCCGGACATCATTCTCACCACGGGTTCCGCTTTTGGTTCAACAGGTCCGTATGCCTCACGGGGTGGGTTTGATACGGTTGCCCAAGCCATGTCCGGGGGAATGTATTTAAGTGGTAGTCCAGAACAGCCGGCGAAGTCCTTTGCTCCCTATAGCGACTTTGGTACGGCCTCTTTGAGCGCTTTTGGCACGCTTGCCGCATTAATGCATCGTAACCAAACGGGTGAGGGACAAGTCGTTGAAGGGACTTTGTTGGGAACTGCGCTGACCTTCAATAATGCAGCATTGATGGAAGAAGCCCTTACTGGATTAGGTCGTCAAGGCAGTGCCACACGCGGACAATATAACGCCCCAACAGATACGTTTAAAACACTCGATGGCCATATCACCGTGCAAGTTGTTGGCGGCGGTATTTTTAAACGTTGGGCCAACTTGTTGGGGGAATCCTGTTGGCTTGAAGATTCGCGTTTCTCGACTGACCAAAAACGTGGAGATCATGGCGAACTGATTAGCCAACGCATGGTGGATTGGTGTAGCTCGAGGACCAATGCACAAGCCCTCGATGAACTCGCGCAGGCCGGTATTCCTTGTGGGGAAATGCTTAGCCCTAAAGAAGTACTTGCAAATGAACATGTAAAACAAGCGGAAATGTTCCAGTTCGTGAATTATCCAGGTGTAAGTAAACCAGCGCCCATCGCAGACCACCCCATTCGTTATTCTAAAACATCCGTCGCTGAATTCAGACGCGCACCAACACTAGGTGAGCATACCATCGCAGTTTTGCGGGAGGTCGGCTATACAGACCAAGATATCTCGCAGTTAAAAGAGCTCAGTGTGATTTAGCTTTAAAAATACAATAAAAATAATGGTATATTAATAAAAGCTATATAATATCAATTTTATTTTTTAAAAGATTAAATGAAAAAAAACTTTAAAAACAAGCGGTTTACGTGTGTTTTGCTATCTGTCCACGAGTTTTTTGACAGGGTTGCATTTATTGTATAAGGTTTGATTATGCAAGTTTCCGATGTTTTGCTTGCTTTAGACATCGATGGTACAGGTCATCGTTCCTGTCGGTGAGACTAACTACAACAACGATAATAAAAACATAAGACAGCTATAGAGAACTGTAGCTGCAGGGGGGAACGAAGTGAAATATAATCTACTCTATAAGAGCACAATCTGTGCCTTACTCTTAGGTACGCAGAACTATAGCGCTTTTGCACAAGAAGAGACTTCAGCTGAAGAAGAGAAGTCAAATTCTCTCGAAGTTATCACGGTAACAGCTGAAAGACGTTCAGAATCGATTCAAGAAACTCCAATGTCAGTGACGGCCTTTAGTGAAGGAATGATTGAAGAGGGTGGTATTACTGATATTCAAGATGTTGCACAACAGACACCTAATCTAAAAATAAATACCTTTAATACTTCAGAGCCGCAACTTTATATTCGTGGCATCGGTACGACGAATGACTCTGCAGGTTCAGATCCCGCAGTGGCAGTTTTTATCGATGATGTCTACGTCGGACGCCCTAGTGGTACGGCTATGGATCTTTATGACCTTGAACGCATCGAAGTACTTCGCGGCCCACAGGGCACACTCTACGGGCGTAACTCTGCCGGAGGCGCGATCAATATCTTTACTAAAAAGCCCCATGCTTATTATGAAGCAAAAGCCGGTGTGACTCTTGGTAATGAAGGCCTTTGGAACCTACGTGGTTACGTTAATGGCGGCATTACTGACAACGTGTTTGGTAAACTCACAACAAATATACGTAAACGCGATGGCTTTGCTGAAAACGTTACCACTGGGCAAGACCTTGAAAATGAAGACACCAAGAGTGTTCGCGGGCAATTGTTAATTGAGGCCAGCAGCGATATTGAAGTTCTTTTAGGGTTTGACTACACGGACATGTCGGGAAATGGCAGTAACCGTTATTTAACTAGATTTGATGTTGAGCCGATATTTGAAGTTCAAAGCATGATTGACGCTCAATTAGCCTCCAATGAAAGCATCGGTAATGACCCTCGTAAGACGAATAGCAACCTACGTCAATCGACCGATAAAGAACTTTTTGGCACGCAAGCACGGGTCGAAATCGATCTAGATTGGGCTCTCCTGACCTCGATCTCGGCTTACCGCGAGAGTGAATCATCTTGGCTGCAACCTCTCGTGCCTATGCTCTTGGCGCAAGACGGCGGTACAGGGCTATATGAAATAAACAATGGAGCCGACCAAACTGCGGACCAGATCTCACAAGAAATTCGTTTAAGTTCTGAAACGGACGACCTAAAATGGGTTGGAGGTCTCTTTTACTTTAAAGAAAATATCGATCGTGATGAGCGCTTCGAATCCTATTTTTCACCAGGAATTCTGCCTCCGGCGATTTCCGAAGGTGATGTTAATTTTATTCAAGACGCTAGCACTAAAAGTATTGCGGTATTTGGGCAGATGACATGGAATCCACGTGATGATGTTGCACTGACACTTGGCGGTCGTTATACGGATGACACAAAAGACATCATCAACGTTGCGGTTAATAACCTGGATACGGATATCGGTGGAATCCCGCTTACGGGTCCTGGGTATAGTGTAGATGCAAGTGAGTCATGGGATGATACGACTTACCGCGCGACCGTTGATTGGAACGCGACTAAAAATCATCTGCTATATTTCACCTACTCGGAAGGGTTCAAAAGTGGCTCATTTACCAGTCAACAGAGTAGCCCAATTGTCGCAGCAACTCCAATTCTTCCTGAAACATCAACCAACTATGAAGTGGGCGCTAAAACCGAATGGTTTAATAACCGTTTGCGCTTAAATGCGACGTACTTCCAGTTAGATTATGAAGATTTACAAACGTTTTCGTTGATTGATGGCACGACCTTGGTTGCAGATAACTCGAATGCGGAAGTGTCTGGGCTTGAAGCTGATTTCGCATTCTCGATTACTAAGGGCTTAAAGCTTACGGGGACCTATGCATCGCTTGACGGTGAGTTTATTGACGGTGCCAATGCAGGCAATGAAACGCCTCGTAGCCCTGGTGAAAGCTGGTCACTGTCGCCTAGCTGGTCGGTGCAAATGCCAAACAACGGCTGGCTCGATTTTTCTGTAAACCTATCGTATACCGATGAATACTATATCGATATCGCCAACGAACCCCGTGGTTTGCAAGATGATGTAACGTTGCTAGATGCATCGGTTAAGTATAGTCCTAGTGATGACCAGTGGGACCTCACGCTTTGGGGCAAAAACCTTACAGATGAGCTTTATACAGAGCACAGTATTAATGGTAACTTAGGCGGTGCAAGTGAAATCTATGCTCCTCCTCGTACGTTTGGGTTAACTTTTAATTACTACTGGCACTAATTGAAACTAACTTCTTTTTGTTCAAACCTTATCAGCAAGACGGCTTTCGGGCGGTCTTGCTTCTTATTCTACTAAACCTAATTTAGCTAATAGCCAGTGTTTAACAAGTATTGATATAAGCAAAGGTTTGTTTTATATTTATTTAGCTTGCACAAACATACCTTAAATGGTTGGTGCAAAGTATCCTCAGGAGGACGCTATGAGTACAGATAAAATTGATAACGATACGCCATTTGGGACGAGTCATGGCCCCTTTTTAACTGGCGAATTTGCACCTAACACCGAGGAGCTTGAATTAACTGAACTGCCGGTTGAAGGGAAGATCCCGGATGACCTCAATGGTGTTTATTTACGTAATGGTCCAAACCCAATGTTTGAACCAAAGGCCATGTATCATATTTTTGATGGCGACGGGATGATCCATGCTGGTCATTTTCGCAATGGTCAATTCACGTATCGCAATAAATATGTACGCACCGCTGACTTGCAGAAGAAGATTGATGCTGGCGAGGAGCTTTTTTGGAGCGTGACGAGCACTGTTAAAGATAGCGTTGAAAAGCCTATGAGCGACGCTGCAAATACAGATATTATTGGGTTTGCTGGCAATGCTGTGGCGACTTGGTACCTTGCTGGCATTCCTCATGTAATTGATCCGATCACATTGGACACGATTAAGGCCGCACCAGAATACGTGAGTGAACCAGGTCAAGGTATGTCCGCACATTGTAAAGTCGACGAAGTCACGGGTGAGCTCATGTACTTTGACTACTACACTGAGAAGCCACATATGAGTTATGGCGTAGTAAGTCCCGAAGGTAAATTGGTTCACCATGTGCCGATCGAGTTACCCGGCGATCGATTAATGCACGATATGGCGGTAACCGAGCATTACTCGATACTACACGATGTTCCTCTTTATCACGATGACGAAGCTCTCAAGGCGGGAAGACATAAAATTGTATTCAACTCAGAGCTGCCAATCCGTTTTGGTGTCATTCCTCGTTACGGTGCGTCAGATAGCATTCAATGGTTTGAGTTCAGTTCTTGCTTTATGTACCACGTTATTAATGCATGGGAAGAAGGCAACGAAATAGTGATGGTTGCATGTCGTTATATGCCGGCAAAAAAAGAAGACGGCAGCATTGACGAGCAACGTACAGCAAAAATGATTGCAACGCTCGAAATGGATGCACGTTTATGGCGTTACCGGATGAACATGAAGACTGGCGAAACACATGAAGAGTGTCTTAACGCTGAGCATAATGTTGAATTTCCAGGGTTTAACGGTGCGCTGACAGGGCGTAAATCTAGCTGGGCTTATTTGGTCGATCATCACCCCAAAATCTTGCGTTGGACTGGAATTCGTAAAATGAATACAGACACTGGAGAAAGCGTAGGTGAATGGTCAGATGATCACGATCATTGTTGGTACAGTGAGCCTTGGTTCGCACCAGCGGATAACCCAACAAGCGAAGACCATGGTTATGTTGTGACGTTCTGTTGGAATGACAAAACTCGTGTGCAACAAGTACAAGTGTTTGATGCAAAAGATATAAACCACGGTCCTGTTGCTCGAATCACGTTGCCGCAACGAATTACACCGGGCTTTCATGGGTGTTGGATGAAGCCAAACCAAATCGCTGGGTGGGATAAACAAGCCTAATCACCTCAGCTTTTTGACTATAGCGTTAATTTAAAAAGCTTCCTATCTTATTGTAAGGTTGGGAGCTATATTTATTGGGGTATGCATGCTTGCTAGCAAAACCAGCGGACTCAGCTAGCTGAACGCATTGATTTGCCACTACTGCTGTTACTTATTTGTAGTGTATAACTCACGTCGCTAGGTAACACCGGTTCCTTGCACTCAGAGCACAGCATTTCAAATTCGACTAAGTTACCACAGGTCGTGTGAGTAAGAAGCAGGGGCGGGCCCTCGGCTGCTGGTAGCCAAGTATCGCCCCACTTGAGAAGTGCAATAATTATCGGATAAATGGAAATTCCCTTAGGGGTTAACTTATATTCAATTCGCCTCGAGTCATTCGGGACTTCTGAGGTTATTAAAATTCCATCTTCAATCAGTTCTGACAAGCGACTCGACAGAATGTTGGTTGCAATTGCTGCCTCTTTCAGAATTTCTTGGAACTGGTTCACACCTGTGAAAATCGATCGTAAAATCAGCATTGACCAACGATCACCAATGATTTGTACCACCTCATCCTGCAAAACAGTATTGCCATTCGACTTTGTGGACTTCCGCCGTCGGGCGCTGTACTTCGCTTCCATTAAGCCAACGCCAGGCCCCGTTTCCCAACTGATATCTCGTGGGCTAATTTCTGTCTTACAGGCGTTACAAGCGGGAAAGGGTACCGTCTTTTTGCCACACTTTTGATGGGTTAATATCACTTCAAGCTTCCCTGGCTTCATACTCCACTTACGTTCCCAATACAGCATAGCTAACGCTAATGGAAAAAAGTCGATAAAGCGTTCAGTCGCTTTGTATTCATAGCGTATTGGTTTCGTGCGATACGCAACTTTGGTTAAGCAATCATTGCTGATCAGCTTCTTAAGCCGATCACTTACCACTGGTTTGAGTAATCCTGTTTGTCGACAAAACTCATCAAAACGGCGCGCGCCAAGCCAATAACTTTGTATAATCAGAAGGGTAGGAGTATCACCCACGACTTCAAGTGCACGCCAGATTGAGCATGTCTGAATGAGTTTTACGTTGGCTGAAGAGGCGTCAGTCACTTGCATCAAATCCGTTTCAAAAGAGTAGAAAGATGTTCCACGCAGAGGCTTGGAAAACCATGTGTTCCTACATAAAACTAGCCCATTATTATCCGCAAAATAAGCTCTAAATGCAAGAGAATGAGGCAGATCACACTTGCTTTTTCTATGAACCTTAGCAGAGAGGGTCGGTATGGTAAGGCCTGAAACTTCCGGACATCTTTTATGGTAAAGATGTAATTTAAACCACAAAAGAAAAAGAAAAATAAATGCTTAATAAAATTACTAGGGTTCTACCCAGATTTGCCGGACAGCTTCGATTTTAAATTCTTCAGGGTATCGGTTGTTACTCATAAGCACCTCTTTTATGCCATTATCTATGGCTATGAGGTGTCTAGCAAATCAGTGGCGATTCAATGAGCCCAACGCTCTTTTATGGCGACCTCGTCTTATCCAACCATGCAGCTTACGACTTCCGGCTGCCTTATATGGACAAGGTTTTGGTTGAAGTCAGCGATCCGCAACGTGGTGATGTAATCACGTATTTTGATGTATCGAAAAATGTCATAGCAATTAAACGGATCATTGGAGTGCCAGGAGACACAGTGCGAATGAAAAATAACACTCTTTACGTCAATGGCACTGAAGCTACTCAACGTATCGTATCCCAAGAAATTTTTGATGACATTCCTCTCCGAGATACTCTCGAGCAACTGGTTGTAAAGGAAACATTAGGAGGCGCCGAGCATTTGATTACCTACACTCCAGAAAATAGCCCGGTTCGCAGCTTTGAAAAAATAACAGTCACTGAAGGTAATTACTTTATTTTGGGTGATCACAGAGATAATAGTGCAGATTCGCGTTACATCGGCTTTATTCCCAGAGACCAAATTAAAGGGAGAGTTTTAAGAGGCATGA
>Ga0209345_10002394_pt1 | contig 20765 bp, 22 predicted proteins | sample Cruoilmetagenom7_FD_187294 | JGI IMG/M metagenome (GOLD analysis project Ga0209345, IMG submission 187294) | Oil polluted marine microbial communities from Coal Oil Point, Santa Barbara, California, USA - Sample 7 (SPAdes) (version 2) | ecosystem: Environmental > Aquatic > Marine > Oil seeps ... | reverse complement strand
CCCAGTGAGGGCTAGGCACGTTGCCGCACAACGACGGCTGAGCTACGCCAGCCTCTTCGCGCTGCTACTGAAGCAACTCGTGTCCCATACGAACAGCGCTGTTTATGGGCCTTGGCTGTCACCCATATGTTAGAGGAATGTGTTGATATTCTTGGCCTGCAGGACCGTTTGCAGCAGGATAACCTTGCGGCGCGCCAGTTTCAAACACCCGTCCTCGGTTCGCCTAATCAGATCGACCCGTCGGGCTTTCAATTCCATTTCGTCATCCTCGTTGCGATGACGATTGTTCAGGATTAGCGAGTGAACGGTCCATTCCGATGGGTTGTCGGTTGGTTCGACCTCGATATTACTCACCATATGAAAATGCCGGGTCGGGGGGTCTTCAGCCCATGCGGTAGGCTGCTTGGCGCGGGCCACACGAATTTTGAGATATTCGAGATCGTCGTCGAAAAAGGCCATCCGATCGGAGCTGAACCTGGCATCGTCCTTCCGGTAACGTGCCTGCACGCCGGGCATCCAATAATGGATGTCTTCCGTCAGCAACTCCAGCCATTCATACAATTGCTCATCGTCAAGCAGCCGGGCTTCGCGATAAAGAAATTGTTGGATTTCGTTAATTAGCTCGATGGAAACTGCACGATGTTCGCGTGTTTCGTTTGGTTCGGTTTGGTTCACAATCACCTCAAACTGGCATTTAGCGGACTGGTACGTCAGCCCAGGTTTCTGCACTCATTAGATCGGCCCAGCGTTGGTAGAACGCCCGTTGGTTCGCTTCGTTGATCTGGCTCTGATAGACATTGCCTTTCAGTTCCTCGTGTTCGATGCGCGAATCGAGGCCCATGCCGACATGAAGCTTCTGTTGCCGGGTGATGACACCTGCATTGACAGAGGTGCAATTTTCAAAATTCTCGCCGTCGTCCATCTCGAAGACCCCTGCCGGTGAGAAAGTCAGCATCACGCCGCGGCGATAATCTTCCTTTAGTTCTTCCGGGGCATTGGCGTTCATAAAGACCCAAGTATGAAGCTCCGTTTCCCTCGGCCCCTTGGGGTTCCACGTGCGGAAGGTGTTGTGCCCTGCCAGGTAGGACAGGTTCGGAAAGACATTGGCTGAACTAAGCGAGCCGACCATTCTGCTGCGGACTTTGCCCAGCCGCTCGGCAAATTTGGCCTCTTGTTCACGCAGATATTCGACAATCTGCGGCGATTTGAGCGTGGCTGCATTGCCGATGAAATCCATGCCCCCCTCCCAGCCATGGCCATTGGCGTTGATATGATAGGAACGTTCAGGCCGCATGTTCGGGGTCTTGCCGAACATAGCGATCAGGGCCGAACTGTGGGTCCACGGAGCGTGATAGGAATCGCCCACGAAGTTTTCTGCCGGGAACTTCCAGTTACACTTGATGCGCGATTTGATGTTTCCATCGATAAACTCGATACCGCCTTCATCATTGTCGAGAATGATATCGAGATACCAGCGGTAGTCGCCAAGATATTCTTCGAGCGAAGGGGCGTCCGGGTCGAAACAGGCAAAGTGCATGCCCTTGTAACTTTCCACCCGCGCCTGATGCAGGCCTAGCTTGCTCTTGTCGAGATTGGACCTGCCATCGTAGGATTGCGGGCGGGCCACGTTCTTCAGAGTGCCATCGAGGCCGAATGACCAGCCATGGAAGTTACATGTGAAACGGCGGGCCTTGCCAACTTCGGCAAAGCACACGCGATTGCCGCGGTGGGAACAGGAATTGAGGAAAGTGTGGATCTTGCCGTCTTCGCCCCGTGAGACGATGACTGCATCCTCCCCAATTGTGGAGGTGATGAAATCACCAACTTCCGGCAGCTGCGAATCATGCGCAACGAAAATCCAGCAGCGTGCAAAAACTCGCTCCAGCTCGAGCGAGTAGACTGATTCGTCCCAGAATATCCGGCGATCAAGGTAGCCTTCTTCAGCATCAACCAAATCATTGATCTTGGCAGCCAGTTCCGCTTTATCGTCGGTTTTCATAGATAGGTTTGACACCCTATTCTCCCATTCAGGTTGGTTGGTGCGCCGCATCAGGCCGGCAAGATTTCGGTAAAGCCCATGCCGGTGACCCCGCCCGACCATGCTTCGTAAGCGAGCACTTCCCCCCGGCCAGCCGGGAGGGCGCCCATCACGGCGAGATAATGGCGGATTTCCATGCCCCCATTGCCCCCGTCGCGCATGATTTCTTCGTCGCTCATCGAGAGCAGTGTAGAAGGGTCGCCCGATACGATCGCATCGAGGACTTTCTTGTCGAATTCAGGATTGATCTGGCCCATTTCACCGGTGCCGACCCAATGACTTATGCCTCCGCTGCCGATCAGCACCACGCGTTCATCACCCGGCATGCCGGCCGGTGCCGACCCAATGGCTTATGCCTCCGCTGCCGATCAGCACCACGCGTTCATCACCCGGCATGCCGGCAACAGCATCGCCAATCATCTTCCCAAAATCAAACGCGCGCTGAAGACGAACATACGGCTCCACCCCGCTGGCCATGTACACAGGAACGGTCTGAACCGATCCGTCGGTTGGAAGGGCAAGCTGGGCGGGCACCCCGATTGCATGATCTACACCCAGATCGCGCGCAACGGATACATCGAACCCGCTTTCATGGGCGTAATTCACCAAGTAGCTGGCGAAGCCTGGGTCGCTCGCGATGGGCGCATTTGCCACGCCGGGCAGCCGATCAATCGGGCCATGCAGCTCGCCGGTAGCAATGAGGAATTGCGGCAGGCAGCGGGGGCTGAAAAGAATGTAATGATCGGCGCCGAAGATGATCGCCTTGGTCGCGCCAAGCGCCTGAACCTTGCCTCGTATCTGCGAATAGGCTGCGAGCAGGTGATCGCGTTCCTTTTTCTGAGGATTAATGAACAGCAAGGGATCGTGCGGCATGGTGTAACCGCCAACGATTTTTGCCATGTAAAAACTCTTTCCTGTGTGCCGAAAACTCGGTGACTTGAAGTCGTGAAAACTATCCGTTTAGCGGGCCGAAGCCTCCAGCCGTGATGCAAGTGTGGGAACCCGCTTGAGATAATCAGGCATTGATTGCGGGCCGCGAACGCTGATCCAGAAACCCATTAAAAGCATCGGATTGATGCCGTATTCAAACAGCTTTTCTACTTGCATGGAAAGGACCATTTCGCGTTCCGTATCGTTAAGGGCGTATTTGCCCGCGACCTCGCCAGCATCCTCGCGAAACGCATCCTTCCGGCTTCGCGAAGTGCTCACATCATAGAACAATTGTTCGACTGCCCCGTAGCTCATCCCATTCGCTCTCTTCTTTCCTTCCCACTAAAGGGAGAACCGCCTGCTCCCTTCTAGACACTGCCGCGGCTTAGTCAATACTCCCGCGTATGGTCTTGGGATATGCGTGCACCGCTTTCTCCTGCGTGCTCATGCCTGCGTGCGGCTGCGGCGCTACCAGGACAAAATCACCTTGCCGACTGTGCCGCGTGAACGCAGCGCCTTCATCGCTTCCACCAATTCGCCCATCGGATAGACATCCCGAATCAACGGGCGGAACTGGCCTGCGGTGCAATGATCGACCAGTTCCTGCTGGATGGCGCGGATCCCATCAGGATCGCGGTCAAAGCTCCAGAAGACGCCGTGCACGCTGGCTGATTTCACCAGCATATAGTTTGCCTTCAGTGCCGGAATCTCGCCGCTGGCAAAGCCGCATATGAGCAGTTTTCCCTGCCAGCCGAGCAGCCGCAAACTCTGCTCCGAAATCGCTCCGCCGACTGGATCGACGACAATATCGACACCTTGCGGCGCCAGCGCTTTGACCTGTTTGGGCCAGTCAGGATTGCGGTAATCGATCACGTGGTCAGCGCCATGCTCGGCTACGAGGAGGCGCTTTTCCTCTGCCCCAGCCGTGGCGATGATGCGGGCTCCTGCAGACCGTGCGAGCTGCATCGCTGCCATTCCCAGCCCGCCTGCCGCAGCATGGATGAGAACCGTCTGACCTGCTGCCAGATTACCTTTCTGGAACAGCGCGACATGGGCTGTTGTGTAAGAGACTGGAAGTGCGGCTGCGGTTTGCGCGTCGAGGTCTGCGATCGCCATCAATCGGTCCGATGGGACAGCGCAATATTGCGCAAAGGCACCGCTGGGAACTTGGCAGGCGACCCTGTCGCCAGGCTGAAACCGCGAGCCTGCACTGGTTTTCACGACTGTTCCGGCAAGCTCGTTGCCAGGGACAAACGGCGGTTCGATACGGTCCTGATAACGGCCCGCGATTGCAATCTCGTCAGCGAAATTAAGTGCTGCAGCTTCCACTTTCACCAAGGTATCCGCCGCATTTGGCCCGTCATGTTCCAACACAGGAATGGGAATCTGTTCGAATACTAAATCTTCTGGCTTGCCATATTCCTTCACGACCCAAGCCTGCATAGTTTCCAAATCAATCACCTCTTGCAAAAAAATGTTCCATTCGCATAAGTATTGGGGCGGCTCAGTACTGACAAGCCGTATTTGCAACAGGGGGATCCGATCATGCCAGCCAGCGTTGACACACCAATTTGGCATCGTCACTATCCCCCGACCGCGCGCACACTTGTCTTGCCTGAACCGCAGGCGCTGACCGTGCTGCTCGACGATGCAGCAAGAGATTTCCCAGACCGGCCATGCCTCACGCTGGAGGATTGGACGCTCTCTTATCGCGAAGTGGCCGAACTTGTGCCACGCATCGGGGCAGGGCTTGTCAAATTGGGTATCGAGCCGGGGGAACGCGTTGGCTATATGGGGCCGCCTCACCCCCTGTTCACGCTTGCTTCTTTTGCGATGTGGCATATCGGGGCGGTCTATGTCGGGCTAAATCCGCTATACAGCGTCGATCGGCTGACGGCGCAGTGCGATGAAAGTAAATTGAAAGCGATCATCACGCTCGATGAGCCTGGGTTTTTCGCCAAAGCGCAAGAGATATGCGGCCGGATCGACTATCCAGTGCCGCTGCTGGTTGGTTCTTACACCCAGCACCCGCTTGAGAAAATCGCGCTGCCGGTGGCAGAAAACGGCCAAGTCATGCAGGCCATTCCCGACTTATTAGCCAAGGGCGAGACGGTGGAGCGAGCCGCATTCGATCCTGTTGCTCATCCTGCTGTGTTACAGTTCACCGGCGGCACCACCGGCGAGCCTAAGGCCGCAGTCCTGAGCCATTACAGCCTGCTGGCCAACTCGGCCCAAATGGTCAGCTGGTATCCCCAGCTCGAGCCTGGCAGGGAAGTGATGCTGTCGGCATTGCCGGTGACCCATGCGGGCGGGATCGGCCCGGTCCAAAACTTCACCATGCAACTGGCGGGCGAACTGGTTTCGCTTCAGCGATTTGAGCCGATGAAGGTGCTAGACCTGATCGAGAAACGCAAGATTTCGATTCTTTTGCTAGCCCCGACGATGGCCATCGGCTTGCTTGAGGCCGCGCGGGAGCGGCCGATTGACTGGTCAGGAATAAGATGCGTTCAGTGCGGTGCGGGACCGGTTCCGGTAGAGCTGAAGGAGAGGTTCCTGCAGGCCACCGGCCAATGGATCACCACTCTTTACGGCATGACCGAAACTGGCCCTGCCGTCGTATATTCCCCGCCTGAGCGCACTTCTGTGCAATGCACCGGCGCGCCCCTACCATTTACCGAAGTGGAAATCCGCAAGATTGATGATCCCCATCAACGCGCAGAAGTCGGCGAAATCGGTGAAATCTGCCTGCGCGGTCCGCAGGTGATGAAGGAATATTGGCGCAAACCGGAAGCTACGCAGAAGTCATTCGTCGGCGGCTTCTTCCGTAGCGGCGATCTGGGGTCGATGAACGAAGATGGGATTGTCACCGTTAGTGATAGGTTGAAGGACATGATCATCGCTGGCGGTTTCAATATCTATCCTGCCGACATTGAAAGCGCAATTCTGGGCCATCCCGCCGTTCGCGAGGCAGCCGTTATTGGCGTGCCCGATGATTATCGAGGGGAAACCGCCAAGGCCATCGTAAGTTTGCGCAGGGGAGAGCAGCTCGATCTCAAGCAGCTCAAGGAATTTCTCACCGGGCGTCTTTCACCGATGGAGATCCCTACGATCCTGTCGATAGTCGATGAAATTCCGCGCAATGAGAACATGAAAATTTCGCGGCTGGACCTGCGCGAGAGGGAAGGCCTCGCGCCCCGAGCTAGTTAACGCTGCGGGGTGCTGATGGCAGCACGATCGGTGGGCATATCTGCGAAACGGGCGCTTAGAAGAGGCGGAGGAGGGGCTGCTTAGGTTCCTGCCGCGTATGACTGAGGCGGGCCGCTGCAATACCCATGCCGCTGCGCGCGGTATAGATCAGCATCCGACAACTCTGGCCGGGCGCACGCTAGTCATCTTAATCCCATTCGCGAACTGAGCCCGCCGTCGCTTACCAAAATTGTGCCAGTTAGGTTCTTGCCGTCGCGGCGGGATGCAAGCAGCGCGTAACACCCGGTATGATCCTCAGCCTCGGCCGCCCGTCCAAGCGGTGATGCCTTGGCCACCATTTCGACTGACTTATCATCGGCATCGATCCGGCGCGAGGAGCTATCCAGCGCGTCCAACCCGGAAAGGCCGGTTATCGTCCCGCCGGGCGCAACGCCGTTAACGCGCACATCGGGCGCCCATTCATAAGCCAATTGATAAACGATGCCGCGCAGCGCGAATTTGCTTCCAGTATAAAGCGCCCCGCCGCCGCCGGCTCTGAAACTAGAACTTGAACAACTCACGATCAAAGAGCCGCCCGATGCGCGCAGCGCCTCTATGGAGCATCGCGCGATCAACAAGGTGGAAAGGACATTAATGCGGAACAGTTCCTCGAATGCGGCCTCCATATCGGCCGTGCTCATCCGGTCTACCCGCTTGTACCAGTCATAAACCCCCGCATTCGCAACAACGCAGTCGAGGTGGCCGAATTTCTCCATCGCCAGCGCGACCCCCTGTTCGCAAATAGCGGCCTCGGCGCAATCGCCTGCCACGATCGCGCACCGATCGCCCAAACTATCCGCCAGATCAGCAAGTGCATCCGCATTGCGGTCCAAGGCCACCACATTGGCCCCCTCTTCCACAAAGCGCAGGGCAACCGCCTTGCCGATGCCCGAAGCCGCCCCTGTTATAAGCGCTGTCTGTCCCGCTAGATTTCCTGTCATTTCTCACCCGCTGTTTTTTGAGCCACGCCTTTGGGCCAACCATACCCTAACGTATTGACATTCCGGAGGTGGCCTCGCAACATATAATCAACAAGAATTTGAAATAACGCATGGTGGGGAGAGAAGCATGCATGGTTCCGCGGAGCTTCCAGATATCGGGAAATCGATTGATGTCGATGGTATCCAGACAAATTATCATGAACATGGCGAAGGCGATCCGGTAATCCTGCTTCACGGTTCGGGCCCCGGCGTCACAGCGTGGCAGAACTGGCAAGGAATCCTGCCTCGCCTTGGCAAGACGCACCGCGTTCTGGCCCCTGATATTGTGGGCTTCGGCTTTAGCCCGCTGCCCGAAGGGGAAAAGCCCGGGATCAAACTGTGGACCCGTCATCTGGCTGGCTTCATCGAGGCTATGGGCCTTAAACGCGTGACGTTGGTGGGCAACAGCTTCGGCGGTTCGCTGGCGCTGGGAATGATGGCCTTCCACTCCGACAAGGTGCATTCACTGATCCTCATGGGCACGCCTGCTGGTGAGTTTGAGCAGACCCAGGGTCTTGCAAGCAGCCGAAGTTTTGAGCCTAGCATGGATGCCATGCGCGCAATGATGCGGGCTTTTCCCTACGATCCTTCAATCGTTACCGACGAGGCTGTTGCTGCGCGCCTGCGCGTCGCGGAGATATCCAGCGGCAAGGAAACGATCCGCAAATTGCAACCCGGCGAAGAACAGGGTGCCAAGGGCCCCCGTATCGTTAAGGCCATCCCACTACAGCAGCTTGATGCGATCGATGTGCCTGTGCTGATCCTTCATGGACGGGAAGATATGATGATCCCGCTGCAGGTCGCGGTGCGGATGCACCAGCACCTCAAGCGTTCGCAAATGCACGTGTTTGGCCAGTGCGGCCACTGGGTGCAATTGGAGCGCGAGGACGAATTCCTTGAACAGGTTCGGGGTTTTCTCAGCAATAACTGACCACCCCGCAAGCCCGCAGGCGCGCTAATACTCGCCCTCAACTCAGCTTTTGCCGAAGATGGTGCCTTATGATTGAATCGAAAACCAGATCCGAGATACTTCGCCGCCTCAGTGCCGGCGATCCGGTTTTTGCCCGCAAGGAATATTCCGATGTCGTAACCATGTTCTGGGATACCGTAGAGGCGTGCCCGGATCAGCTTGCCTTAATCGAAGGGGGCAGAAGCCTTACCTACGCCCAGTTCGGCGACGCGGTGGCCAGCTTTGCGGTGAGGATCAGTGAAATGGTTCCGCCATCGGGGCGCGTTGCCATCTGTATTCCAAATTCAATTGAGGCCAATGTCGCCATCTACGCTGCGCTAAGCGCCGGTGCTGAAATTTCGATGCTCAACGCTGAATATACCCCGCGCGAGATCACTACGTTGTTCGAAATAGCGCCGCCCGCTCTTGTCCTGGCGGGGAAGGGTAGTTCCAAGGTGGCCGGGGAAGCGGCCGGCAATGCCGACGCGCCACTGATCATCATGGGCGAAGGCGGTGTGACAATCGAGCAATTGCTCGAAAACCCACCTGCCCGACCGGAGACGGAAATCACGGGCGACAGCCCTTGTATAATTATGTTCACAGGAGGATCGACCGGCGTGCCAAAGGGCGTGCAGCGCAGCCACCGGTCGGAAATGAGCATCATTAAGGCAATGAATACCGCTTGGCCGACGCGTATGCAGGAAGAAGTGTGGCTCAATGTCGCCCCCGTCACTCATGTTTGGGGCATGCACATGGGCTGCTTCAATCCGGTCTATGGCCGCTCGCTCCTTATTATCATCCCTCGTTTTCAGCCGGATGTGGTCGCGGGCCTGATGGAAGAACATCGGGTCAGCATTTTTAGTGGCGGCCCGGCGGCGATCTATCAGGGCCTTCTTGCAGCCCCGGACGCAGATTTTTCCGCCCTATGGCTTTGCCCCGGAGGCGGCTCGGTCTTTTCCAGTCAGGTCTTGTCGCGGTGGGAGGCTAAGACCGGCCTGCCGATCCTTGAGGCGTTTGGCATGACCGAAGGCGGCCCGCTGACCGCGCAGCCACTCGACGGCACGCATCAATACGGCACCGCGGGCCTTCCCCTGCCGGGCATAGAAGTAGCCATTGCAGCGCTCGACGACAGCGGCAGGCGACTGCCCGCGAACGAGAAAGGCGAGATAATGCTTCGCGGCGAACGGGTGATTGACAGCTATATGGGGCTGCCCCCTGTGACGGAAGACGGTTGGCTTCCCACCGGCGATATTGGCTCTATGACACCAGATGGTTTTTTGGTGATAGTGGACCGCAAGAAAGACATGCTGATCGTCGGCGGGTTCAATGTCTATCCTAGTGAGATCGAGGATGTCCTCTCCCTGCTTCCCGAAGTTTCAGACGCTGCGGTGGTCTCTGTCGCGGATGATCGCAAGGGAGAGGTGCCGTTCGCTTTCGTGGTCGCCGAGCCGGACACGGGCCTGACGCAAGAGATGCTACTGAACCATTGCGCCGAGCATCTGGCCGCTTACAAAATTCCGCGAGCCATCGTCGTGCTTGGCGATATTCCGAAAACGCCGGCTCGCAAACCGGATAAGATTCGGCTTACAGAGATGGCTGGGCTTGCCATGCAGGAGCGGAATAACTGAAAACCAGGGGGCTCCTAGCCAACGTGTTGAATTAACGAAGTAATGGCAGGAAAGAAGTAAAACATTGTTAGGGGCAGGAGCGGTGATACCGCTGAAGCCTACTTCACTTTTGCTGTCAGATAGATTTCGAGGAATGCTTCGGCATCCCGGGTCTGGCGGCGTTTTCCTTTGGAACGCGAAAGGATATTCAGCCCAGTTATTTGGGCGACAGCCATAGTTGCTGTTTGGCGGGCCTGTTGTTCGATCATACCCAATTCGACATAGGCATCCGCAATCAAGCTGATCCGATCCTCATCCACCTGTCTTGTGGTTTTCTCAGCGATTTTGGAAGTCCGCGCCCATTCATGCAATGCCCGTTCGACAGGGCCTCCTGGCACGTCGGGCCGACGATTAAATGCCAAAGTGAAGAAATACCGCAGACGGTCCACCGGGCCTTCGAAATTTCGCTGCGCAGCAAGGCCGATCGCCTTCGTCGCGGATCTGTACCAATACTCAAGTGTTTCAGAAAGAAGCGCGTCTCTGTTTTGGAAATGCCAATAGAAACTTCCTTTTGTAACATTGAGTTCCTTTGCAAGGGACTCAATCTGGATATTACCGACCCCGACCTCTCCAATTTTCGTCAATGTATGGTTCAACCAGCTCTCCTTCGAAAGCCTGACCCGCTCCTTTGAGCCATTGTTAACCTCAGACATCAGAGACCCTCAATTTTTCAGTGCGTGAATTTTCACTGTTCGGCTGGCCATCTCTATCTGGCGGGCCGTATTGACCGATACGGCGTTGAAGGCGGTATCGCCAGCGGCAAATGCAGTATTATTGACCGCTTGGTTGCCCGTCAGGCCCTATGGGAAAAGAATATTGGTGCGCGACGCAGTCCGAAGCTAACTCGTCTCACTACGATTTTTCCCATTTCATTGGGAAAGTAGTGGGAAAATGACGGAAAAGCCGGAATAGTCATTGGTATGGCGAAGAGTAAACCAATGGATCAGGCAGTCCCTTCAAGGAGTTTCCCATATGAAGTTTTGTGGGAAGAACTTGGCGACCAAAGGGTATTGGCCAAGGACGCACGGTCACTTGCGCCTCAGCTTTATACCGATGCTTCCTTTATTGAAGCGCAGGGTAAGGGCAGCTTTGCAGCCCATATCCGAGGCGTCACCAAACACGCAGTGCCGCTGACATTCTCGTTCGGCTATTTGGAGGGCCTTCCGGTCTTATCAGCGGACGAGCGGGCCTCGCAGCGCGAGACTATGCGCATCTGACGCGGCCAGCGCAGCAATTTCGAACAATCGATGCGCGGTACAATCAGCTAGTCTATGATCTGTCACCAGCATCCGTGGCGGCGCTCAAGGGTTCAGGCAGCCCGATCCGGCCCGCACCCTGGCAGCACAGCTTTATGGTGAGCTGTATCACTGCGTCGATCGAGCTTGCGTGCCAAGAACGCGATGATCTCAAATACATCCCGCAATCCAAAATACTCGCTCGCGCCGAGCCTAGCCTTCGATGGACAACCGAAACCTGCGATCCGGATAGCGGTGCAATCTACGAAAAGGACCTATTGCCTGATGCCGTGTTTCGGCTGGAGTACTCGGCGCAAATAGGAAAACGCTACCGTTTCTTTGCGCTTGAAGCAGACCGGGCGACCGAGCCTCTTCGGTCAGCTCAAATCCATCGCAAGAGCTTTGTGCGGCATTTGCTCCAATACGAAAGTTATGTCGAAGAAACCAGATACCAAGATCATCTTGGACTAACTGCTCCGATGATGGTGCTGAACGTCACAACCAGTACAGACCGGTTAGAACGGATGCTGGCGGTTACTGATGAACTTTATCCAGGCGGCAACAGCTATCAGTTGTTTCGATCTTGGGACGCATTTGGTACCGTTTTTGCACCGCCCAGGCCCGATTTGTCGATGCTTTCATCAAAATGGGCTTCAACTTGCGGGGATTGTGAATTTGATTGTGTCACATTTGCTCCGTGAGTTCCGCTTTGCGCCCCAAGTTCAGCCGTCAGGGCGCAATTTCTTAGTGCCTGAAAGCGGACATTCTTCTCCGCCATTCCGACCCGAGAGAGAAAAGGTGACATCTTCACAGTTTGCCCTCGCCGATGCGAAATCGCGTGCCATAGAACTTTGGCGCAAAGATAGGACCTAAGCCTTCGTTCAAGCAAAAGCAGGTTCAGCTTCGCGCTGGCCCGCTATCGTGTCGCATCAATCACTCTGGCTAGAGCAGCCTTTAGTGGATTGTCCTCGCCCAAGGCGTCAAAGGTCCCATTGACCGTAAAGAAACAGTGGCCGTGGACTGTTGCTAATAGCGAGCGCGTGAGGCCCACCGCCTCGCTCTTTCTATTGTCAGGCAAAGCCTCTGCTACCTCTCGGCAGACCAATTCCATGATTGCCGCCACTTTAGCGACATAGCCGTCGGGAATCTGCTGATCTTCTGGCAGGCGAAAGTCCATCAACGCCAACCAGCCATGGCGATTGACAATAGCAAATTCAAAATAGGCTTCCACCGCAGTTTGCAGGCGATCGGTTTCGGCCCCTTCCAATTTCAGCGCGAGGTAGTGATGCCATTTGTCGAGAGTGCGGCCGTTGATAGCAAGCATGAGATGATCAAGTGAGCCAAACACATGGTAGATCGTGCCAACAGTATAGCCGATCCGTTTGGCCAGTTTGCGCGCGGAAAAATTGCCATAACCTGCTTCGCAGATCTGCCGGTGCCCTTCGTTGATGATGAGCGTTTTAAGCTCATCCCTGCTGTGATCGGAACGTCTGGCCATGCGATTAATTCGACACCGTTTAATTAATATTGAACAATGTATAATTATACTCTATCTCGCCATAAGTCCAACGAAACTAAGTGGCCGCAAATGATACAGGTCTTGAGGTGAATATGACGAATAAACCGCTGACGTTTACGCTTTCTGGCACGGGTGCATTTTTGCCTGAGCGCAAGGTTGCCTCCCGCGAGCTTGATGCCCTGTTCGCCAAAGAAGCCGGGTGGACAAGCGGCCGGTTCGGTATCGAGGAACGTTATTGGGCCAGCGAGGCCGAGACGAGTTCCCACATGGCAGAACAGGCGTGCCGCGGCGCGATTGCGCAAGCGGGATGGGATGCGGGCGACATTGACGCGATCATCGGCGCATGCGGAGTGATGGAACAACCGATCCCCTCCACCGCCGCTCTGGTGCAGCGGCGCTTAGGTTTAGGCGATAGCGGCATTCCCGCCTTTGACATCAACGCCACGTGTCTGTCGTTTCTGGTGGCCTTGGAACGAGCGGTGATCGGCCTTGCTATTGGGCAATGGAAACGGGTGTTGATATTCTCCAGCGATATTGCTTCAGCGGCGCTTGATTATACCGATCCAGAAGCCTCCGCCATCTTTGGCGATGGTGCGGCGGCTTGCGTAGTGGAGGCGGGCAGCGATCACACATTGCGCGGGTTTAAGCTGGAGACTTTTGCGGATGGCGCGGAGTATTGCCAATTGGCGGCTGGCGGCACGCGTGTGACGCCGCATAAGGATATGGAACGGTTTTGGGCAGGCAGCCGGTTTGCGATGGACGGCCCGGCCCTGTCGCGTTTCACCGCGCGCAAATTTCCGGAATTTTTGGACAGAGTGCTAACCCACGCCGCCGTCACGCGGGATCAAGTGAACACAGTCATCCCGCACCAGGCCAGCGCCCATGCTTTGGGTTTTCTCAAACGGGTACTGCGCGCGCCCGGCGCCAAAGTGTTCGACCGATTTGCTGAATACGGCAATCAAATCGCCGCCAGCGTGCCACATATGCTCCACCATGCACGTATGTCAGGGGCGCTCAATAAGGGCAGTACATCGCTGCTCATTGGCAGTTCGGCGGGCGTTTCGCTCGGCGGAGCGGTGATCCAATGGTGATTTTGGTGACAGGGGCCACCGGTGGGCTCGGGCAATCGCTGTGCCATGCGCTGCGGGAGCGCGTTTTGGACGTGCGGGCAGGCGGGCGTGATCCGCTAATCGGCGAGGATTTGCGCAGCATTGGGTGCGATTTTGTGGTGGGCGATCTCGCAGAGGGCGTGCCGGAGACACTGACCCGGGACGTTCGCACCGTTTTCCATCTCGCGGCATTGTCGCGTCCGTGGGGGCCAAGGCGCGATTTTGAAGCGATCAATGTCGATGCCACGCGCGCGCTGATCAATCAGGCGAAGGCGAATGGCTGCGCGCATTTCGTCTACGCCTCCACTCCGTCGATTTTCTCCAGCAATCAAGACCGGTTGGATCTGGCTGAGGATGCGCCTGTTTCTCAGCCTTTCGCCAACCATTATGCGCGTACGAAATATGAAGCGGAACAAGCGGTGTTGGCCGCCAATTCTGAGGCGTTTAAAACCACCGTCCTGCGCCCGCGAGCGATCACCGGCCCCAACGACACCGTCATCCTGCCGCGCCTGTTAAGGGCGGCCGACAAAGGTTTCATGCCCTTGCCAAGGTCAGGAAAGGCGCTGATCGAACTCACAGACGTCAGGGATGTAACCGCCGCCTTCCTGGCCACGATGGACACGCCCGAAGCCGCTGCGGGGCAGGCTTTCAATATCTCCGGCGGTCAGCCGGTGCCGCTTAAACAACTGCTCGAACTGGTGTTTGCCAAGGTAGGGCGCAAAGTGCGCTACCTGCCGCTTTCAGCGGGGGAACTTGCGATGATTGCGGGCGCGATGGAGGCGGTTTGCAAGCGTCTGCCGTGGCGGCCAGAACCGCTGTTGACGCATTACACAGCTAACACATTGTCGTATTCGCAAACTCTCGACATATCGAAGGCCCGCACCTTGCTGGGGTGGGTGCCGCAGCATAATCTGCAATCCATGATCGATTATGCGCTAACGAAAGAGGCGGCATGAATTATTCACGCGTTCAAACCTTTAAAGTGGGCCATTGCCGTCACCCTGAGGTGACGACGAAAAGGGATGGGACCCTCTCCAGCGTCGATTTCTTTGCCCTGCCCAGCCTGATCCAGCATCCGGTGGAAGGGCCGATCCTGTTCGACACCGGATATGATCAAGCGTTTCTGGATGCGACCGACCGTTTTCCTGAAAAAATGTACCGGCTGCTGACGCCGGTTAGCTTTTCTGCCGAAGACAGTCTGGCGGCGCAATTGGAGCGGCAAGGGATACGCTGCGCCTATGTGCGCCATGTGATCTTGTCGCATTTCCACGGGGATCATATGGCCGGGATCCATCATTTCCCAAACGCGCGGTTTCACTGCGCGAAGGCCGGGTTTGAGATTACGCATAAAGTGGGCAAGATTGCGGGCACGCGTCAGGGGATCTTGCCGCGCTTGTTACCCGATGATTTCGCGCCGCGCGCGCAGTTTTTTGAGGAAGGCAACGCGGTCGCATTGCCCGCCGATTTTGCGCCGTTTGAACGCGGCGCCGATCTGTTTGGTGATGGGTCAGTGATTGCGGTAGAATTGCCCGGCCATTGCCCCGGTCATTGGGGCGTGGCGGTGCGCGACGATGCCCATGGCTGGCACTTGCTGGTGGGCGATGCGGCATGGTCGCTGGATGCGATTGAACGCAATGTCCCGCCGCCGCGTATCGCCACCGCCTTTTTGGGGCACACGGCGTCTGCGCGCGCCACTCTGACGAAATTGCACCAATTGCACCGCCGCAATCCCGACATGCGATTGTCGCCCTATCATTGTTCGTTAAGGGCCAGTGAGGTTGGTATTGAGGTGGGTGACGTTTGACACGTAGGCTACTCATCACTGGGGCGCGTGCCCCTGTCAGCCTCGACCTGGCCCGCGCGGCGCAAAATGCCGGTTACCGGGTGCAGCTGGCAGATTCCATTGCATGTTATGCGGCGCGGATGTCGGGACTGGGCCCGGTGCTGAAATTGCCCCCTCCGCGCTTTCAATTCACCGCCTTTGCTCAGGGGCTGAGCGAGTATTGCGCTAAGCATCCCGGCGCGTTGATCATCCCCACCTGCGAAGAAGTGTTCTTCATCAGCGCAGCGGCAGAGCGGCATGGGTTTGGCGATCAGGTGCTTGCCGCTGATTTGAGCACATTGCGGCGGCTCCATTCCAAGATTGAATTTCCCGCGCTTCTGCAATCGCTGGGCATTGCTGCACCGGCGACGCGTGTGTTTGAACAGGCCGCCTCGCCGCAAGATCACCGCAACGCTGTGCTGAAACCGGAATTTTCCCGCTTTGGCAACGCCGCCATGATCCGCCCCAATGCGCGGCAATCCGCGCGCATCGCCCCTTCCGATGATCACCGTTGGGCCCAACAGGAATATATCGCGGGTGAGGAATTTTGCCTATGGAGCGCCGCGCGTGAGGGCGCTCTGACCGCTAGCGTCGTTTACCGGCCCAAATGGCGGCACGGGCAAACGGCAGCCTATGCATTCGAAGCGGTAGAGGCGCCCGAAGCCGTCGATATCGCCCGCCGCTTGGCCCGCGCGCTCAATTACACGGGTCAAATCGGGCTGGATATGATCCGCAACACTGATGGCGAATTCATCCCCGTTGAATGCAATCCCAGAGCGGTCAGCGGATTGCATCTGTTTGGCTCCGGCGCGGACCTTGCTCGCGCGCTGGTGGGCGATGGTCCGGTGGTGCATATCGGCGCGGGTCTGCGTTATATCGCGCCTGCCATGTGGATGCTGGGCCTGCCCAAGAGCGTGATGTCCGGGCGATTGAGCCAATGGCGATCTGACATCGCCTCTGGCCGGGATGTGTTGCGCCCAGACACCAGCGGTTGGAAAGCGTTTGGGCCGGTGTTGGGCGCGCTGTGGGATGGTGCGCGTTTTTTCGCGACCAGTGTGCCGGGAATGCGCTCCGCTGCGGGTCAAACCACCCATGATATTGAGTGGAATGGGGAGCGGATTGCGTGACCCTAACCCTCTACGATCCGGCCACTGAAACCCCAGATGACACGGCGAGCTTGGCCGAGCACTATGTGCACCGTCTGGCGGCCACGGGGATCAGCCGGCTGATCCCCAATGTCCGCACTCAGCTGCTGGGCCTGCGCAGCGGGTACCGGGTGTTTCCGGTCACTGTGAACAATGGCGAAATCGGTGCCAGCTATGTCTGCGAACCCTACAGCGCCTATATCCTGTATGCCCGCAGGGAGCTGGATTTGGTCGGTATCGGCCCGAGCAAATGGCTGTTGCTGCCGCTGATTGGGCTGGCGTCTCTGTTGCTGCGCGCCGCGCGAATTAACAAGATTGTCCATATCGACAATTGGATGCTCTCCACCAACCTCCACGGCGATTGGGACGGCGAGGATATTGGCGAAATTCGCAAGTCGCTTCAGCGGCAATATCCGGACCATGTCATTGCGATACGTTCGCTCGATCACTGGTCATCCCCCGGCATAATCGAACACGCGCGGGGCGATGGATGGGCGCTGTTTCCCAGTAGGCAAATCTGGGTCACCAGCGATATGAAAGCCCAATGGCAGCCCCGGCACAATGTCGCCGAAGACCTCCGTATTTTGCGCAGAAGCGACCTGCACATCGAAACCCTACCCGCGATGGCGCTCAGCGATGCGCAGCGGATTGAGCAGCTTTACGCCATGCTGTATCTGGACAAATATTCCGCGCTGAACCCGGCCTTTTCGGCGCAATGGATTATGGAAACATGCCAGATGGGCCTCCTCCATTACCGCTGCGCCCGCGATGAAGATGGGGTTATTCAGGCGGTGTCCGGTTCATTCCGGCGCGGTGATGTGCTCACCCCGCCGGTGGTGGGATATGACACGTCAAAACCCCGTGCTTTGGGCCTGTACCGGATCGCCTCACTGCTATTTTCTGAGGATGCTTTGGCGCATGGGTTGAAGCTCAATGGATCGGCGGGGGCAGCGGAATTTAAGCGGCTTCGCGGGGCTGAGCCCGCAATCGAATATTCCGCGTATTTTATCGCGCATTTGCCATTTGTGAGGCGGATGATCCTTGGCGGCCTGTCGGTATTGCTCAATCGCTTCGCGGTTCCTTATATGAGAAAGCATCAATTATGAGCGCTTCAACCGGGCCAATTCCTGCGCCGACGGGCTGGTACGTCGTAGCCAAGGAAGGCGAAGTTTCTGCCAAGAAACCGCTGCGCTGCTGGATCCACGATGTTCCGCTGGTTCTGTACCGTGCAGGGGGGGAGAATTCTCGCCTTCATAGACCGCTGTCCGCACCGCGGTGCGCGATTGTCGGATGGCACAATCCGCGGGGACGCGATTGAATGCCCCTATCACGGGTGGAAATTCGGCCCCAGCGGCGCTTTGCCGACATACCCTGTTTGGTCGGCACGCTGCCCAAAATCTTCGCCACCAAGCTGGAAACCACCACCGCGCGGGGGATGGTGTTTGTCGCGGTGGGTGAACCTGCGGAGCCGCCTTATGTGAACGACCAATTCAGCGATATTGAATTCTGGCGCCCGATCAAAGGGGACGTGCAAGCCGATATCAAAGACGCGCTGGAAAACTTCCTTGATCCCACTCACACCGTATTCGTGCATAAACAATTGGTGCGCACGGTCACCAACACCAACCGCACCACAGTGGAAATCACTGCCAAAGGTCAAAACGTGGTCGCGCGCTATCTGTGCGAAGGGCAAGCGGGCGGCGTGGTCGCGGCACTGATGAATGAGAAAGACAGAGCCTTATCCGTGGGCCGGTTTGTAGGGCCCAATGTGGCCGAGGTTGAATTTCACGGGCCGAATTCGGTAAATTTTGTCATGATCGGATATATGACGCCGACGCGCGACGGGATGGTCGCGGGATATGGCCTTGTTGGTTTGCCCGGGCCGAAATGGTGGTCGCGGCTTAAATGCTGGCTGCTGTATCCGTGGATCCGGCTGGTTCATTCGCAAGATCAGACGATTTTGGCACGCACCCGGGCCAATAATGACCTGTTCCCAGATGTTCCCACGATCATCGGGCCGCTCGATGTCATTCGCGGGTATATTGATGCGATCCTTTCGGGCAAACCTACCCTGAGAGCGGCAAAACCCGGATCACTGAGATGGATTTGTAGCTCGCTATTCGCGCCATTCGCGCCTGACGCGGCGCAGTTTTTTCGCGATGTCCGTGGCAATCCCGCTGATGGTGGTGATACGCGCCTGCGCGCCGAGCCGCGTTAGAGCGGACGCCAAATCACTCTCCACCGTGAGGCGAACCTGCTTGGGAACGGCGGAGGGCAATTCAATCCGGATATGATCGCGCGCCGTTTGAACCGCGCGAAAATCGCTGATCGCGCCGTCTGCATCGATGATCGTGTTGCGGAGTATATCGGGCGTTATGGTCACCATTTCGCCGCTCGCATTCGGCAGTAGAAATATATCATCGGCGCGGCCATGCACCGCCTTCACCCGCTGAAACACGCTGCCGCAGGGGCAAGGGGCATCGGACAGCTCCAGCAGATCGTTCATCCGGTAACGCACCATAGCCTGAGCGCCGCGGGTGAAATCCGTGATGATCGGCTTTTTCAACGCGCCGCCCGGCACCGCGTCCTCCCATTCGAAATGCACCACATCCTCCGCCAGATGCAGCGATCCGTGCGGGCATGACACGCCGAGCAGTCCTTCTGTCGCCATATAAATCTCGCGCATTGTCACGCCGGTGACGCGCTCGATCACCTCCCGGTCGAGCGGGTCCAAAATCTCCGCCCCACTGAAGATATTGGTGGCCGTCAGCTTGCCTCTGTCCGCCAGATACCGGAGCGCTTTGGGCGGGGCGACGATGGTGTCGGGGGCGAAGCGCGCGAGGTCATCCTCCCATGTGTGAATGCCCGCAGTGGTGTCGAAAAACGCAAGGCTGATCCGGCCGCCCGCATTCGCGGCACTATAGAGCGAAGACATGCCCGGCAAAGCAATCGCCACGCGGTGTTTGCGAAGCAGCGCATCGGGCAATGTTTTGGCCAGAATCGTGCCGAGCCAGACGTAGCGTTCTTTTTCGCTGATGACGTAATAGCCGCGATTGCCGCTGGTGCCGGTGCTTTGGCCGAACAACAGCCCTCCTGCTTGTTCAAGCCCCTCGGACAGCGATCGCCGGATGAATTCCGCGGAAAGCTCTCCTGTATTGCACAGCTCAAGCTTGGCCATTAATATCGCTTTGTCCATGATCGGCAACTGCGAAAAAGCTCCTCCGAGATAGGGCTTATAAAACGGAAAACGCGGCATGCTACGTTCCATCAAACGCTGGATCTGCCGGGTATGATGGCGCGCAATTGCGGCTCTGCTTCGCAATGTACTGGCCAGCCATTTTGCTCTCAAAAAAGACAATATGGTAGAGGAATACTGATGCAACACGCTCAGAGTATAGAGGAGTTTTGTGGGACTTTCCTCTGCTTTTTCAATTCTGATCTTTGCGGAGCGTTCTGCTTTGACCTCGGGAAATTGGCCGTTGATGGAAAAGTGGTTCTAAGCGCCAAAGCCGGGCGATCAAGCACAGAACTGGTGGGCTGAAAAACGGGCGGCCAGAGCGCGCCAGCTGCCAGTGTTCCCCGTCAGCGCCTATGGCACAGATTAGGGGTTGAGATTTAAGGAGTGTTTGGTTCTCGTCGTAGTGACGAAGGAACGAAGATGAGAGCCAAACACTCAAAGCCCAAAGCAAGTGCTGAGCGGGTAGTAAAAGACATCCGGCGCAGAACGCGGCGGCACTTCTCAGCCGAAGACAAGATCAGGATCGTGCTGGAGGGCCTGCGCAACGCAAGTTGCTGGGGATCGTATAAGCTGCGAAACCGATTGCAGTCAGAATACTGGGCGCCTGAGACTGGCGCCCTTTTTTGCGTCTTAAGGCGATGCATGAGACCAGTCTCTGACTGCAATCCTACAAGGGGCATTGCGCGAATGGCGCAGAACTGCGCCGTTTCTGACAGCAGCTCATATTCTATACGAGATTTGATCTGTAGGTATGGACTGTTTGGTGCGGTCGAGAAGACTCGAACTTCCACGGGCGTTAGCCCACAACGACCTCAACGTTGCGCGTCTACCAGTTCCGCCACGACCGCACTCAAGTCAGGGGGCGCGTGCGCTTCCCTGCGGGGTAG
>Ga0209345_10002393_pt1 | contig 20771 bp, 20 predicted proteins | sample Cruoilmetagenom7_FD_187294 | JGI IMG/M metagenome (GOLD analysis project Ga0209345, IMG submission 187294) | Oil polluted marine microbial communities from Coal Oil Point, Santa Barbara, California, USA - Sample 7 (SPAdes) (version 2) | ecosystem: Environmental > Aquatic > Marine > Oil seeps ... | reverse complement strand
GCCTTATACTTATAAATGGGACATTAATGCTGATGGAGAAACTGATGGAGAACAAAGTTCAATCTCAGCCACTTATGCTCAGAAATTTACAAACAATGTGAGTGTCTCAGTCATTGATGCAGAAGGCTGTACGGGAGGCACTAACAAAGCCGTTGTTATTGAGGCTCCACAAATTGACCTAGTTACAACTGGCGCTGCCGCACAGGTTTGTGGTAACAATAACTCTACAATAGATCCAGGCGAAAGATGGAAAATTCCTGTAACACTACAAAATAATGGAAATGCCGACTCTAACAATAGCTATGCAGTATTTGTTAAAAATGCAAACTCTACTTCTTTCAATGTTGCTGCAAGTGACAATTACGGAAATACATTAGGAAATTGCGATAGGCAGTTCATTGATATTTCAACTACTGGAACCGAATTAACAATAATTGATTCTGATACATCGGATGGCTTTTCTGCAAATGATGAAGGTGCTGCTGCTGTTAGCCTTAGTGAAACTTTTAATTTATATGGAAAAACTATTAGTAGCCTATATTTAAGTACAAATGGCTTTATTTCTACCAATCCAAATGAAAGTGGTTTTGATTTTGATAATGTTTGCCCCCTCCCTGGTTTGCCTAGTGAAACAGATATTGCTCGCGGCTCGACAACCAGTGCAAGAATCATTCCACTACATGATGATTTGATAACTCAACATATTTATCACCAACATTTTAACACTTGCCCTAGACAATCTTCTCCTGGCGAAGATTTATCTTGTGATGTGTTTATGTACAAAGATGTTGATTTGTATGATGAAAATGATAGCACAGTAGAACATTTCAATTTTGAAGCCATCTTGTATCCATCTATCAATTTATGGGTTTATCAATATGATGGCATAGGTATCAATTCAGCCTCTTCAAGTGTTGGCTTACAAAATGACAATGCTACTGATGGCGCTAGCTTTTCATGTAACTCTGCCAATAGTATTAACACCCAAGAAGCTGTTTGTGTCTATCATAAAAACAATCCAAACACCTCTGGAGGCGATGCAACGAAATTATTCTTAGAAACACCTGCTATTGCCCTAGGCGACATGCAAGTTTCTCAACGACGCAGCGATTTTGTTACCTTTAGTGTTGATCAAGGAGCTACCACTGGTTCGCCTATTGGTATTGATATGCAAGCATCAGTCTACGAAACAGGCTTTAACCAAACAAATACAACTCTGTTTTCAACAACACTTGGTAACAACCCTGTCTCCAATTGTTCAGTTAATAGTAATAACAGTATACAGCCAACAAATGGTTTATGGTGGAATCCAAATCGATCGGGAAATGGTACTGATATGTATTTTCTTGATGATAGATTAATTTATGTACTATACACCGCTTTAGAAAACCGATCTCCGACTTGGTACATAACTGGGGCTGAAGATTATTTTCAAAATAACCAGGCTTATAACGATCTAGACAAACACTCTTTTAATGGGCCTTTTTCAACTTCATCACCTAGAAATGTTAATAAAGTTGGTGACTCATTCACAACGCTAATTGATGTAAATCATGCGATACAAACTCGAACTATAAATGGTCAGTTTAGTGCTGACTTATTAGAAGTATTTAATTTTGACAATAACGTTACTACTGAACAAAGAACTGGTTTGTGGTATAACCCTTCTGAAGATGGATGGGGGAAAACTATTGGGACACAAGGCAATACTGAAGTAGTGGTTAGTTATCTATACGATAATAACGGGCAACCTTATTGGTTAATTGGAACAGGATCTAATAATACAACAGATAATGTAACCATGGATTACATTAATGTATTTTGCCCTCATTGTCCATCAATTCCGCTAAAGGTAGCCGATCAAAAACCAGGTAATGTTAGAATCAATTATGACTCTTCTAACAAATCTGCTACATTAGAATCGATGAATATAAATATTAACAATGGCGAACACGACACCCAATGGAACAGAATAAATATGCCGTTAAAAAGCCTTTTAGACATTGACTCTAAATAAAATTGACCAACTAGGCGAGTACTATTGCTCGCCTAGTTGTTTTCATAAAGACCTTATTCTCGTTTTCCACATTTCATAGCTTAAACATTGCCATAAAATGACAAAATCAATTTCTTCATTAACCGCTTTTGGGTTGTTAATTATTCTATGAATAATCTCTTCTTGAATATAGTTTTGCCAGCTACTATTTTCATTGATTAATATTTGTTTGACCTTATCAAATTCTTTATCCAGCAACCCTTTTGACATGATAGGAAGTAATGTTGTAGGAGTTTTTCTTCGAATAATGGTATCAGGTAATAAATTTCTCGAAGCAAATCGCACTAACTTTTTTGGCTGATCAATAGTTCCCAGTATCCATGCAGGAAGTGACATTAAAAATTCAACCACCCTTCTATCTCGAAACGGATGTCTAACATAAAGGTTATGTCGATACCCATGTTCATGATCCAACCAAGAAAATTGTGCAGTTGATAAGCCATAAACCAACGCAAACTGTTGAGGATGAGGGTGTTTATAATTAATGTTTATTTGATTAATTTCACTAAACCTATCATTAGTGTTTTTATTAAGCCATGGTGCCGTTCGCCTAATTTTATGTGACCACTTCCTTGGTGAAACCTGCCTTAAAGCAGTTTTAATACCATGATTTCTCATGGTTTGATATAAAGATTTTATGGCGACAAAAGGATTATTCTTTGCTTGATCGACTAACCAATATATATAACCGGTATACAAGTGATCAGCAAATACGCCTGTTAATAACATCTTCACTCCTTCGCTCTCAGCTTTTTGATAAATCACATCTTTTAAAGGGCGGTATTGATTATTAACTGGAGAATTAATACTGCAATATACAGGCGCTTTAAGTGCCCAGTAAGCTTCACCAGCAAACGTATTCATATCAAATCCAAGTGAACGCAATGAATCAATCCATATTGATTCATTGGCATCAGGTGTTTTTGGGAAAACGTATGAATAAGTATTGATTTTTTTACCTGTTTTTAATCCATTGGCCGCCACAAATGTAGAGTCCATACCTCCACTAAGCATGACACCCAAACGTTCATGCCCTTGTGTCTGAAACCTAATAGCTTGTTGCATTAACTCTTTAAATTGATTAGATAACTCCTCGACTGAAGCATGTTTGTAATCTACTTCATCTGGAGGTTTGTAATAAAAATCATTACTAGTATCATTACCAGTAAAAATTATATATTGGCCTGGATTAACTTGTTTTATTTCTTCAAAAAATGCCGCATTATCTAGTGGTTTAGAAATTGCAAAATAGTGAACAATTCTATCTTTCCTAGTCTGGTTGTTTTCAGGCGTTAATAGCAAATTTGGCAAATCAGATATCTGTAAAAGGCCATTTTTTTTGTGATAATGTGCAGCAAAATCTCCTAAAGCATCATTGGTTAAAAGAATCTTTTGAGTTGTACTGTCATAATGAAACAAAACAAAAGATCCATAGCATGAATTTAAACCATTTATGCCTTTGTTAATAATATTGTTAATGAATTTTGCCGCATTATCACCATAATCTATATCCAAAAACCCATACAACATTGTGATGCCTGATTCATCTTTATGTATATGTAAAATGTCTGATTTATGTACAATAAATTCTACAGCATCATAACTTGATAGAATTTCCCATTTATGTAATAATTTTTTATTTTCATCGAATACTTTTAACATTAATCAACAACTACCTTTGTATTAGAAAAACCTTTTTGTTGGACTTTTTGAATGATATCTATAATGTTTTCATCCTCAGATAAAGGGCCAATTCGCACTCTAAACAGTGGCGTGGTTGCCAATGTATTGGTCACATGAATAGGTAGTAAGATTAATTGGCTCAGCTGACTAGCAATCTTCATGGCCTTACTTTTTTGAGAATAAGCGCCTATTTGTAGATATTTTAATTCATTTGAATTAACAGGCCTTGTGCTATAGACAACTTGTGGCTTGTCATTTTTTATTTCTATTTCACTGGGGTGAATTAACTTAATACGAACATTTGCCAATCCTTTTGTATCATAACCAAGTGCCTTGGCAGCAGCCCATGATAAGTCAATAATTCGTTTGCTCTTAAATGGCCCTCGGTCATTAACTCTCACTACTACTTTTTTATTATTATCCAAATTTGTCACTTCAACATAACTAGGCAAGGGCAAAGTTCTGTGCGCTGCAGTTAATTTATACATGTCAAATATTTCCATATTTGAAGTTGTATGCCCATGAAATTTTTTTCCGTACCAAGATGCGGTGCCAATCTGTTCAAAATCTTTTTTAGGGTCCGCTAAATAATATGTTTTTCCAAAAACCACATATGGAGAGTGATTGCCATATCTACTTTTTGGCTCAGATTTAATGTCCCATTGTTCTAATGTACTAACATCAAAATCATGCCTCTCAGGAGCCAAGTCCTGTGAGATAGAATAACGCCCCTCATTAGTTATTGGTGTACGCTTTATGATTTTTTTAGAACAAGCAGAAATGCCAAAAATTAAAACAATAACGATTAATCCTGAAAACTTGTTCATCTTTAATCGTTGTTTATTTTGTTCTTAATTTCTTGTGATAATTGATAAACAGCCATCGCATACATTTCGCTGTGATTATATCGGGTAATCACATAAAAATTGTGCATGCCAAACCAATATTCCATGTGGTCTTTTTGTTGCAATTGGGTTAGTGATACCATTTGATCTTCTTCTAATTTTGGTTTAGTCGTATACCCCATCTCTTTTAGCTGGCTAACACTTAATGATGGTTTTAATGCCTGCTTCTTTAATTTTGTGAAATCTTTTTTTGTTTTAGCTTGATAGACTACTGGCTCTCCAGGTTTCCATCCATGAGCCTTAAAATAATTCGCAACACTGGCAATCGCATCTGGAATATTATTAAGTAAATCACGCTGTCCATCTTTATCATAATCAACAGCATACATTAAATATGAACTTGGCATAAATTGTCCGAAACCCATTGCACCCGCATATGAGCCTTTAGTTTCTAAAGCTGATATTTTTTCTTTATGTGTTAACACAATAAATTTTTCTAATTCTTTTGTAAAAAAAGTAGACCGTTTAGGATAATGAAAAGCCAAAGTATAAAGTGCATCAATGACCCTATAGCTGCCCTTATTTCCACCATAATTCGTTTCTACTCCAATAATGGCAACAATGATTTCTATAGGAACACCTGTATCTTTGCTAACCACCTGTAAAATTTCTTGGTGCTCTTTCCAAAAAACAACACCTTCTTTAATTCTTTTATCTTTAAGAAAAATATTTCGATATTCGTGCCATTGCTTTTTCTTTTCAGCTGGTCGATTCATTGCATCGATAATACTTTGTTTTCTTTCGGCTTGTTCTAAAATTGCTTTTACAACTTTTACATCAAGTTTGTTATTAGTCGCTGTTTTTTTAATAAATTCATCAATATTTGGTACAGTGTTTTTCGCACTTAATCCAAAACTTGTTAAAAATAGAATGAGTATAATTTTTTTCATGATTTTAATAATTTCCTATGATTGTGAACAGACATTATGATGCCTAATGATGCCATTATCGTAATGATAGAGGTTCCACCATAACTAACCAATGGTAATGGTACACCAACAACTGGGAGCAAACCACTGATCATTCCTGCATTAATAAAGACATAGACAAAAAAAGTCAGGGTTAGTGCCCCTGCAAATAAACGATTAAACGTATCTTTTGACTTAAAAGCGATATATAAGCCTCGATAAATTATTGCTAAATATATAACTAATAATATAATTACTCCTAATAGTCCAAATTCTTCGGCTAAAACAGACAATATAAAATCTGTAGAATGTTCCGGCAAAAAATCTAATTGAGTTTGGCTACCATTTTTCCACCCCTTTCCAAACATACCTCCTGAGCCAATTGCAATTTTTGATTGTATAATATTCCAACTCGAACCTAGTGAATCACTCTCAGGGTTTAAAAATGTTAACACACGTCTTTTCTGATAATCTTTTAATAAAAACATCCATAATAAAGGCGCCAAGGATGCAACAGATGCTATACCTCCAACAATGTATCTCCACGACAATCCTGCTAAAAACAAAACAAATACCCCACTAACAGCTACCAATATGGAAGTGCCAAAATCTGGCTGTTTAAAAATCAAAATAACAGGAATGAGCAACAGACCCATACTGATTGCGATTGATTTAAAATCTGGTGGAAGTATTCGATACCGATAAAACCAGGCTAGCACCAAAGGAATTGTTAGTTTTGCTAATTCAGATGGCTGAAATCTAATCCCAATTTTTAACCATCTTCTTGCGCCTTTGGACTCATAACCAAAGAATATTACAGCCACTAACAATATTAATGTCAATAAATAGAGCCATGGTGTTATACCCGCCAATTTTTCTGGTTTTAACTGTGCTAAAAACATCATGACAATCATACCTAATAACAATCTCACCATTTGTTTTTTAACTAACACCCAACCTCCTGCAGAATATAAAACAATCAAACCATAACACATTAATAGAACAACAAATGATAGTAACCACCAATCTACATAATACCTTTTATTATGGTGGCCTTCATAAATCATTGGGCTTTTTCCTTGAGCAAGCTCGGCTTATAAATCTCAGACATATATTTATTTATTACTTCTCCTGCAATAGGTGCAGCTGTTTTTGATCCACTCGAGCCATGTTCTGCAACTACTACTACAGCAATTTGGGGGTTGTCTGCTGGAGCAAAAGCAACAAATAAAGCGTGATTTCTTAAATGTTTTGGGATCTCAGTGTTCTTTGTATAAACATCTTCTTCTTTCTTACCATAAACTTGCGAAGTGCCGCTTTTTCCTGCAATCAAATAATCAGCATTTTGTATTGAACGGGCAGTACCTTTAGGCGCATTTACCACGCCAATCATTCCATTATGAACAACATCCCAATATTTATTTGGTACATCGGGCAATATATTGAGCTTAACTAAGTTATCTTTTTTAACCAAGTGAGGTTTTATATAGATGCCTTTATTCACCAAAATACTAAAAGACGTGGCTAATTGAATAGGGGTACTAACCAAAAACCCTTGACCAATTCCCGTAATAACAGTTTCTCCAGGAAACCAAATCGTACCTTTATTGGCTTTTTTCCACACCCTCGAAGGCAATATTCCTTTGTTCTCACCTAACAATCCAATATCCGCCAGTTCACCAAATTTAAAGGATTTCAAAAAATCATGTATATTATCAATGCCCAATTTTAAAGCTAAAATGTAGTAAAATGTATTTACCGACTCAGTTAAGGATTGTTCAATACCAACCCAACCATGTCCGCCTCTCTTCCAATCGTGGTATTTTCTTTCTTGGTTTTCTAATTGAAAAAAGCCTTTAGACAGCATTTTATAATCTAGCCCAAAAATTTTATAATACAACCCAGCAAGAGCGATATAAGGCTTAATCGTTGAACCTGGTTCATACCGGCCTTTAATACTTCGATTAAATAAAGGTCTTTCTTCAGAATTAATTAATGCAGAATATTTAGCATGTGAAATTCCATTGACAAAATCATTAGGATTAAAGCCTGGTTTTGAAACCATTGCCAATACTTCACCATTTTCAGGGTTAATTGCGATAACAGATCCTGTTAATTCGCCTAAAGCCTCATAGGCTATTTTTTGTAACTCAATATCAATTGTCAAAGTGATGTCCTTACCACTTTCTGGTAAATTTTGTTTAATCGTTCTTAAAACTTTGCCCCTAGCATTGGTTTCTACAATCAACGACCCTGGTTTTCCATGAAGCGTCAATTCATGAAATTTTTCTAAACCGTTTTTTCCTGTATATTCAGTTCCTTTATACCGTTTAGCATCTAATAACTTAGATTCTTTATCGTTTATTCTTCCAACATACCCAACAACATGTGCCAATATGTCGGTATATTTATAACTCCTAATTAGATAGGGTTGCGCTTCAAAACCTAAAAAATTATGCTTTCTAGCAATGAATTTAGCTAATTGATTCTCAGATAATTTAGGCTTAATAATAATCGGGGTAAATGGTTGATTATTTTTTTCTAGAGTTAAAATATCACTTATTTCATTCTCGCTTAAATTCAAAATTGGCTGTAACGCTAGAATTTTATTTTCAAAGCTATTCACTTTTTCTGGTGTAACTTGCAATCGATAAGTAGGTAAATTTTCAACCAATAACTTTCCATTTCTATCATAAATAAAACCCCTTGCTGGGGTTAAAGCAGTTGTTTTTATACGGTTTTTTTCTGAGCTGGTTAATAGTGCTTTATGTTGAACAACTTGAAGATAGAAGAACCGTGAAAAAATAATTGTTATTGCAATGAGTACAATGACAACAGAAGATAGGATTCGCGTTTTGAATATTTTTGCTTCCTGGTGAGGGTTTTTAATTTGCTTTCTTGACCGACGCATCAGGTTTTTTGGCGTATCCTATCAAGAAAATACTTAAACCACGGCCACACTAATATTGATACCAATACTGACCAAAGATTTATCACTAAAGATTGACTATTACTTGATAGCCAGTCAATCACCATTCTAATAAAAGCATCATTTAATAGTAATGCTCCTATCATTAAAGTTAGCTGCCAAAACGATGTCATTTTTAATCGTTTATGGATTTTGCTAATTAGAAAAACCATAGCAACCATCGAAAATCCGTGCTTGCCAAATAAACTGCCATAAAGAACATCAAGCAATATACTATAAAAAAAAGCGGTAAAGAGACCACATTGTTTAGGTGCTTCAATACTCCAATAAATAATAGCTAAAGCTAACCAATAGGGCTGAATTGTTTTCATCCACCCTTGCCAAGGAATCAACATTAACAATAGACTTACAATTATTGATAGATGAATGAGCTTGCTAGAATAATGTTTCATTCTGACTCTTCATTTTGGTTTATATTCTTTGTTTCTTTTCCACTATTTTTTGTGTCAGCAGACCACACCAATAATAATTGTTTTAATAAATTCAAATTTGCGCTAGGTTGTGCAATGGCATTTTTAAAAGAATGATCTTGAGTTTCAATTAGTTCACTAACTGTCCCAACTTTTAGCCCTCTAGGAAAAACTCCACCCAAGCCAGAAGTAATTAATATATCACCAATTTGAACATCTGAACTGGGAGGTATTTCTGGTAGACTTAGGGAGTTTAAATCACCAGTACCGTATATGTATGTCCGAACTCCTGTTCTTAAAAATTCAATAGGTAAAGCATGGTTTTCATTGGTAATTAATATAACATGCGCTGATTCTAAATCTACAGAATATACCTGACCAGCAACCCCATTCAAATCTAAAACAGTTTGCCCTATGGTTACGCCCTGATTATATCCTTGGTTAATTATAAAGTGATGATCATTGTTTCCAGTATTGATGTTGATTAAAAAAGCAGCTGTTGTTTTTAGTGGTAGTTTTTGCTTGGCTTGTAACAATTGTCGTAACTCGATATTTTGTTGATTGATGACTTCTAATTGTAATAAATCAATTTGTACTTGAGAAAGTTTTTGTTTCAAATCTATATTTTGGTTCAGTAATTGTTGTTGATTAGAAAGTGATGAGCTAATAAATGTATATATGTTTTGTGGTAATTCAATTATCTTAACCAAAGGGTAGGTTAAAGTAGAAACAGCAGACCTAATCGGCATTGCAATTTTCGAAGAATGATCAGCCAGCATTAATACAATACAAATAATTTCTAGCAATAAAAAGCGAAGCACCTTGTTTTGAGTCAATGATGAATCGTTTGGGCTCCACATTTTATTTAATTCTTCCCCAAATTTGTGATGTAATTACTTACGTGTAAAAGTAAAAAAATCCGAACCTTGTTCATCCATAATTTCTAATGCTTTTCCACCGCCACGAGCAACACATGTTAATGGGTCCTCAGCAATAAGCACTGGCAAACCTGTTTCTTCCATTAACAACTTATCTAAATCTTTCAATAATGCTCCACCACCAGTCAAAACAATGCCTTGCTCTGCCACATCAGAACATAATTCTGGCGGCGTTTGCTCAAGGGCCGTTTTTACCGCAGAAACTATGCCTGACAAAGGCTCATGTAAAGCTTCTAAAATTTCATTGTTGTTAATTGAAAACATTCTTGGCACACCTTCTGCAAGGTTTCTGCCTGTAACTTCAATTGTTTTTACTTCCGTTGACGGGTAAGCACAGCCAATTTCTTGTTTAATTCTTTCTGCTGTTGTTTCACCAATTAAAGTACCATAACTCCGACGAACATAAGAAATGATAGCTTCATCAAATTTATCCCCGCCAATTTTTACTGATGCTGCGTAAACAATTCCATTTAAAGATAAAACCGCCACTTCAGAAGTTCCGCCACCAATATCTAGTACCATTGACCCACGTGCCTCATGAATAGGGATTCCAGCTCCAATTGCCGCAGCCATTGGCTCTTCAATTAAGTAGACCTCTGAAGCGCCCGCTTCATCAGCAGATTCTTGAATAGCTTTACGTTCAACTTGAGTTGAACCACAAGGCACACAAATTAACACACGAGAGCTGGGCTTTAACCATCTGTTTGAATGCACTTTTCTAATAAAATGTTGTAGCATAGCCGAAGTCATTTCAAAATCTGCAATAACACCATCTTTAAGCGGCCTAATTGTTGTGATATGCCCTGGTGTCCTACCTAACATTCTTTTTGCATCCATCCCAACCGAAGCAATATCTTTAGGACCTCCTATTCCTCTATCCATTCGAACTGCCACGACAGATGGTTCATTCAGAACTATACCGTGGTCTTTCATATATATAAGGGTGTTTGCAGTTCCTAAATCGATGGACAAATCATTTGAAAAGAGACTTCTAAATTTTTTAAACATGTTGATATATTAATTGTGGTTTATGTTGGAAAAATGGCATAATGTCACGCCATTAGTTAAAATAGCGCCAATCGCTAATTATATATTATTTAGAGTATTTGTATGTTAATAAATCGTAAAGAAGTTGAACAAATTGCAGTTCTTGCCAAACTGCGTGTTAGCGAATCTGAAATAGATGCTATTGCCACATCACTAGATTCAGTGGTTGAAATGATTAACCACATAAATGAAGTGAATACCGACCATGTCAAACCTATGGCCAACCCCATGGATGCTGTTCAACGGTTGCGTGTCGATGTAGTGAAGGAAACATCAAAAAAAGAACAATTGTTGTCTATGGCGAGTAATGCCGATGATGATTATTATCTAGTACCGACTGTTGTAGAGTAACTTATGAACCTTCATGGAATAAAACAAATTTCAGCAGCACTACATTCAAAAGATATTTCAGTCCAAGAATTACATGATATCTATACAAATAGGCATGCAATACACGCAGAGCAACTCAACTGTTTTATTAACACGACTCCTGAATTAGCCAAAAAACAAATTAAATCTTCACAAGCATTAATTGATTCAAATCAGGCCAATATTTTAACTGGTATACCAATCGTTCATAAAGATTTATTTTGTACCAAAGATATAAAGACAACTTGTGCATCGCACATGTTAGAAAACTTTGTTGCGCCATATGATGCCACAATTGTTGAAAATTTAAATCAAGCTGGCATGGTTACGTTAGCTAAGGCCAACATGGATGAATTTGCTATGGGCTCATCCAATGAAAACTCTTACTTTGGTGCAGTTAAAAACCCATGGGACCATAACCGTGTTCCCGGTGGTTCCTCTGGTGGCTCAGCAGCTTTAGTTGCTGCTGGTCTATCCCCAATTGCAACTGGATCAGACACAGGTGGATCGATCAGGCAACCAGCTGCTTTATGCGGTGTTACTGGAATCAAACCTACTTATGGTCGTGCCTCTCGTTATGGAATGGTCGCTTTTGCTTCAAGCTTAGATCAAGCTGGTGTTTTTGCCAGAAGTGCTGAAGATTGCACCCTTATCTTGTCACAAATGTGTGGATTTGATCCGAAAGATTCAACTTCTGCTCAAGTAGATAATGAAAATTTTGCAATAAATCAAAACCAATCAATCAAGGGTCTAAAAGTAGGTGTTATCAGTGAATGGATGGATTTGTTACCTGAGAATATTAAATTAACAACCCAACAAGCGATAAACAAATTAAAAGATCTTGGTGCAGAACTAGTAGAAATCGAATTGCCTACTGCTCATCTCGCTGTCTCTGCGTATTATGTCATTGCATCAGCAGAGTGTTCTTCAAACCTCTCTCGGTTTGATGGCATTCGATATGGCCAACAATGCAGCAATCCTAAAGACCTTAATGACTTATATGTTCGTTCTAGAACAGAAGGCTTTGGAGAAGAAGTCAAAAGGCGCATTATGGTTGGAACATGGGCATTGTCTGCTGGGTTTTATGATGCTTACTATCGCAAAGCACAAAAAATCCGCAGATTAATTTCTGAAGATTTTAAAAATGCTTTTAAAAATGTTGATTGTATAGCTTCCCCTGTTTCTCCTGAAATAGCTTTTGAATTTAATGCCAAAAAAGACCCGGTTAGCATGTATCAAGCAGATGTTTTTACCATTCCATCTTCCTTGGCGGGGCTTCCTTGTATGTCAATGCCCATTGGCTTGGTAGACAATTTGCCTGTAGGACTACAATTAATAGGTAAAAACTTATCTGAAAGCACCATATTAAACGTAGCACACCAATATCAACAAGATACCAATTTTCACAATTTAGTTGCTGAGGGTTACCATGAATAATCAACCTTCTACAAAATGGGAAACTGTCATTGGTTTAGAGATTCACACCCAACTTAAAACCAAGAGTAAATTATTTGCAGCTACCAATACCGCATATGGAGCATCTCCTAATTCACAAGTGAGTTTTCTTGAAGCGGCTATTCCTGGTACTTTGCCAGTCTTTAATGAAAAAGTGTTGCGTTATGCTATTCGATTTGGCCTAGCTGTTGGTGCAAAAGTCATTGCTAAAGAATCAACATTTGATAGAAAAAATTATTTTTATCCTGATTCACCTAAAGGCTATCAAATAACACAGCTTAATCATCCTATTGTTGAACACGGCATATTGGTGATTAAAGATGACAAGGGTAATGATAAAACTATTCGCATTAATCGTGCACACATAGAAGAAGATGCGGGAAAGTCAGTCCATGACAAATATGCCGAATACTCAGGCATTGATTTGAATCGTTGCGGTACTCCCTTAATAGAAATTGTATCAGAACCAGATATGTCATCTGCCAAAGAAGCTGTCGCTTATATGAAGGAGATTCATACCATTGTCACGCACTTGGGCATTTGTGATGGAAACCTACAAGAAGGTTCTTTTCGTTGTGATGCCAATGTTTCTATTCGCCCTGTTGGCCAAACAGAATTGGGCACAAGAACAGAACTAAAAAACATCAACTCATTTAGGTTTGTAGAAAAGGCCATTAACCTAGAAGTTAAACGCCAGATTAAACTAATCGAATCTGGTGGAAATGTAATTCAAGAAACGCGCTTATATGATGCTGATAAAAATGAAACCCGTTCTATGCGTAGCAAAGAAGAAGCCAATGATTATCGCTACTTTCCAGACCCTGACTTATTGCCTGTTGTCATTGATCAAGCTTATATAGACAATGAAAAACAATATATCCCTGAATTCCCAGTTGAAAAAATAGCCCGTTATACACAAGAATTGGCACTAAAATCTGATGATGCAAACATCATAGCAAATGACAAGCCTTTGTCCGATTATTTTGATAGCCTAATTTTGCTGTTGAAAAAGGCAAAAGCAACAACTGCTGCAAATATGCTTTTAGGTGAATTTAGTGCATTGTTAAAGTCTAAAGAGGCAAGTGTTCAAGATAATAATATTACCATTGAACAGTTTTCTGGGTTATTAGAATCATTAGCCGAAAACAAAATTTCACATAAAATTGCTAAAGTCGTTTTAGAAAAGATGTGGGGGACTAATTATTCAGCCACTTCTGTCATTGAAAAAGAAGGTCTTGCACAGGTTTCTGATAGCGGTGAATTAGAATCTATAGTTAAAGAAATCATCAACAATAATCAATCACAGTTTACAGCATATAAAAAAGGTGACATGAAAATGTTTAACTTTTTTGTCGGTCAAGTAATGAAACAAACCAAGGGCAGGGCTAATCCTGCACAAGTTAAATCAATATTGGAGAAATCATGAGTAAAGCCTTAATTTGTGGGTCATTAGCCTACGACACCATTATGGTCTTTGAAGACAGTTTTTCAAACCACATACTACCAAACCAAATCCACAAGTTAAATGTCTCGTTTTTCGTGCCTAGCATGCAAAGAGTTTTTGGTGGTGTAGCAGGAAACATTGCTTACAATTTAAAATTATTGGGTGGCGACCCTGTTCCAATGGGAACCGTTGGTCAAGATTTTGGACCTTATCGCCAACACTTAAGTTCTTTAGACATATCTCTTGATGCTATAATTAATAAAGATGAAATGTTCACACCACAGGCTTTTATTACAACCGATCAAGACAACAATCAAATAACAGCTTTCCACCCAGGTGCAATGAGCTGTTCTTATGAATGCAAAGTATCTGACCATGATGACATAAGCATCGGAATTGTTGGCCCTGATGGAAGAGACGGAATGATTTCTCATGCTAATGGCTTTGTAGAAGCAGGTATTCCATTTATATTTGACCCAGGCCAAGCTATGCCATTATTTGATGGTGAAGATTTGAAAAACTTCATCTCGCAAGCATCTTGGATGGCTGTGAATGATTACGAGTATGAATTAGTCTGTGAGCGAACAGGTTGGGACGCTGTAGAAATTGCCAATCACGTCAAAGCGCTAATCATTACCCGTGGTGAAAAAGGTTCTGAAATTTATACCGAAGGAACCGTTTATCACATTCCCGTTGTCGAAGCAGAAAAAGTCATCGATCCAACAGGGTGTGGTGACGCCTACAGAGCTGGCTTGTTATTTGGACTGATGAATAATTTAGATATGCAAACAACAGGTAGAATCGCTTCATTATTAGGCAGCATCAAAATTGCACAGGCAGGCACTCAAAACCACAGTTTCACCAAAGAAGAATTTAACACCCGTTTTGAAAAGGAATTTGGTTATAAGTTCTAATAGTACTTCTGATTATATTTAAGTAAAGCCCTTTTTTATATGAAACAGGGCTTTTTTATTATCTGACTGAAAAATAATTACCGGCTTTACTGTTAATGTTTTTATCCTGCAACTCAGTTACAAACCTTGGTAGGTATATTTGAACCAATTTTTTTTGTGGTAGTACAATGTACTTTCTTATCTGAAATTTTACTTACTTCTGCATCTTTTTTATTACCGCAACTAGTCAAAACTATCGCCATAATTATAAGAAGAAATATTTTATTCATTTTGTTTCCAGCGGATGATTTTTAATTGATCAGCATACTAAAAGGATATTCATTTTATCGCAAGCGCAACAAAGTATATTCAATAAAATAAAATTCATTCTAAGGTTTTAGTTGTATTTTTAATGTCCTTTTGAAAGAATGAATACAGTTTAAATATTAAAAGTACCATTTCTACTTTATTGAGAAATTGGTCGATTGAAAAAATTATGATTGATATAGATGGTTATCGCCCTAATGTTGGCATCATCTTGCTCGATAATAATGGTAAAGTTTTTTTTGCAAAAAGGTATAAAGATAGTGGGTGGCAATTTCCTCAAGGCGGTATTAATACCGATGAAACAAATGAGGAAGCCATGTATCGCGAGTTATATGAAGAAATCGGATTAAAACCTGAACATGTAGAGCTTCTGGGATCAACTCCTGGTTGGTTGCGTTATAAGCTCCCTAAAAAATTCCAAAGAAAACATTCCAAACCATTATGTATTGGGCAAAAACAGGTTTGGTATTTGTTGAAGTTTTTAGGTGAAGAATCCCATCTTTCCTTTAACCATACGGATAGCCCTGAATTTGATGATTGGAAATGGGTTAACTTTTGGTACCCAGTTAACAAGGTTGTTAAATTTAAAAAGGGTGTTTATATTAAGGCTTTGAAACTTTTGGAGCCTTTAAAAAACAGTTAAAAAGAGCTAGTTTGCGTAGATATCAAACCTTGCCGCTTTTCCAACAATTTGAGAAGTAGGCTTTTTGTCTAAAACAAATCCGGCTTTAACCGGGCGTTTAATAACTATTTTAATAGCGTTTGATAATTTAGCTTGGATAAATAGCTCTACGGCCATATCTGCTTGATGCCCGACAAAAGCTTGTAAAAAACTCATGTGTTTATTGTTTTTTGCGGTTTTTTTTGTCATTGGGTACATTGGATCAATGTATATTACTTTGCATTCTGTTGTTTTTAAATCCCTTAATGCATCTGTTTTTCTTAATGAAATATTTTCAAGCTGAGACCTATTCAAACCATCTTTTAACAAGGCAAACATTAAAGGATTAGATTCGTAAGCATTAATTTTTGAGCCTGTTAACGACATTAAATAACTGTCTTTACCAAAACCTGCCGTGCAGTCCATTATTGTAGTTGGTTGTTTCTTTTTTCCAAGAACCGCTTTAATCACAAGTTCTGCATTTAGGTGTGCTTGTGATCGAAACTTGAGTTGTTTTGAATCAAAATCAACAAACACATGATGCTTGTCTTTTAAGTGTACTAACGAAAGTTTTCTTTCGTAAAGCTCTATTTGATAATCTGAATTTTGTGAAAGTATTGGGTCTAAATCCAATGGCTTTAGACCCAATAACTCTATTCTAAGTTTAACTGCTTGAGAAATCATATCAGCAGTTTTTAGTTATCTTTTAGATAAATCCTTATAATCTCTGGTTACAGCACCTGTATACACCTGACGAGGTCTGCCTATTCTTGTATCTGCTGTTTCATATTGTTCTAGCCACTGAGAAACCCAACCAACTGTCCGAGCAATCGCAAACATCACAGTAAACATTTGTTTAGGTATGCCTAAAGCTTTATATATTATCCCTGAATAAAAATCTACATTTGGATACAGTTTTTTCTCAACAAAATAAGGGTCTTTTAGAGCAATCTCTTCTAGCTTCATCGCCAATTCTAACTGAGGGTCATTGACACCTAGTTCATTCAAAACATCATGACAAGCTTTGCGTATTATAGTCGCTCGTGGATCAAAGTTTTTGTATACTCTGTGACCAAAACCCATCAATCTGAAAGGATCATCACGATCTTTTGCTTTTGCAACATATTTATCACAGTTAGATACATCACCTATTTCATCCAACATATTCAACACGGCTTCATTTGCTCCACCATGAGCAGGACCCCAAAGAGATGCAATTCCTGCAGATATACAGGCAAACGGATTAGCACCTGTTGAACCAACCAACCTAACTGTTGATGTGGATGCATTTTGCTCATGATCAGCGTGAAGCATGAATAATAAGTCTAAGGCTTTTGCTGCTACCGGATTTGGTTCATAAGGTTCGGATGGAACTGCATACATCATGTGTAATAACCTTTCCGTGAAGTTCAAATCATTTCTTGGGTAAACAAACGGTTGTCCTACGGAGTTTTTATAAACAGATGCGGCAATTGTTGGCATTTTTGCAATCAATCTAATCGCTGCTAATCGTCTGTGCTGTACATCAGACATATCCATCCAATCATGATAAAAAGCTGCAAAAGAACCAACAACACCAACCATCATTGACATAGGGTGTGCATCATATTGAAAACCCTGCATAAGCATTTTCATTTTTTCATGAACCATCGTATGGTATCTAACTTCGTCATCAAACTCTTGGTATTCTTGTTTACTTGGTAATTCACCATTAAGTAATAAAAAAGATGTTTCAACAAAATTCGAATGTTCTGCTAATTGTTCTATTGGATAACCTCGATATAGCAAGACACCTTTTCCACCGTCAATATAAGTAATTGAACTACGACAGGCTGCTGTTGCTGCAAACCCAGAGTCATAAGTGAAATATCCTGTGTTTTTGTGTAGTGTTTTTATATCAAAAGTTGGAGGACCCATTGATCCTTCAATAACTGGCAGATCTACAGATTTGTCACTTCCTGGTATATTTATAGTTACATGTTTATCGCTCATGAATTTCCCCGAATTGTTTGTTTGAAACATACGTTTGATTGTTATAATTGTCAAAAAAATACAACCGCCGCACAATAATCTACATATTTTAACCCAAAAACAAATGATTAGAAATAAAAAAACCCAGTAAATCGATATGATTTACTGGGTTTTATTTTTCAATAAAAGAAAAGTATTCCGTTATTTTCTACCGTATTTCTGACGGAATTTATCAACACGTCCACCTGAATCAGCCATTTTATGCTTACCAGTATAGAAAGGATGTGATTTTGATGAAATTTCAACTTTTACCAATGGGTATTCATTGCCATCTTCCCATGTGATTGTTTCTTTTGTGTTAATTGTTGAACGAGTCAAAAATTTAAAATCTGAAGATAAGTCTTGAAAGACAACTTCTCTGTAATTTGGGTGTATACCTTGTTTCATATTCCTAATCCTGTTTATATAAACGCCTAACCTTTGATTAGACTATAAAATTTTGAACGGCGTATGTTAATGCTATTGCCAACACAAGTAAACTTTTTATTGTGTTTTTTCCTTGTGTTTGCTGGTTTATAAGTTATTTATATCTAAATCTACATCAAAGTGTTTCATTAAATCACCTATTTGGGAAACCAGTATACTTCCGTTAATATCTATCATCACCAATTCGTCATCGTCATCTAGGGCAAATATACTCAATTTTTTAAAGTGTTTACCTTCTGTTTTAGCCAAAATATAGACCAGAGAATCTTCTTCTTTAACCACGGCTATCTTTTCATACCCCTCTGTCATTTTACCACTTGCAAATTTATCAATTGTTGACCTGATTGAAAGTAGTTTTTCTTTATTTGAAGAGTTGTCAATTTCATAAACTGTGACGTTTATCGCATTGAGCGCAGATAATATTGAGGAAACGCTGTCCTCTTTATTGTTCGTAGCTGAAGACAATAAGCCCAACATTGTTGGTCCTAGATTTATTTGAACATGCGGTTCTGCGCCTATTAATTTTGTTAATAGTTTTTTATCATCTTGGGCCAAAGTTTGTAGACTAACAATTAACAAAAGCAAAATTATTATGTGTGTAAATTTGATATTCATATTTTTTCCAATCCTAAAGTAATGCAACTGATCTAGCCAAAGGTTTAACCAGAGCCGGCTTAATGCCTTTATTGTTTATTGCCGATAATGACTTCATAGATATTTCGTTCATGTATTGCATTGCAATTTGTAATTCAGCTTGAGCAGATTCTAGATTTTGATTGTCACGGCTGATATCAAGATTCATCTTGAGAACGAATGAAGAAATAAATACCAAAGAAAGCCCAGAAATTACAATACTTGGAGATTGCCAAAAAGGTTTGTTTAAGTTTATATTCAGCTTTTCATAAAGCCCTTTTTTCATACTCGGAGGGCATTTTTGATTTCGAGCACATGAAAAATATTGCTCTAATTCTTTATCTGATTTTTGTTCAAGTTTTTCTATATTCATAATTTTCTTCATTTTTTGCTAAGCATCCATTAATTTTTCTTTTAATGTTTTCCTTGCTCGGTGTAAGTATACTTTGATTTGTTGTACATTTAAATCTAATACATCTGCTAGTTGTTGATAATTCAACTGACTTATCTCCCTTAGTACAATTAACGACTTATAAGGTTCATTTAATTCATCAATTGCCTGGCTTATATGTTCAGACAACTCTACATTTATAAGTTCATCACAAGCTGACTTTGATACTTTTTCATTCAATAAATTGTATTGTTGGTACTTCATTTCATGTTGCCTTCTTCTTAATAGGTCTAAACATTGGTTTTTTGCCACCTGATATAACCATGCTTTCGTTTGTTTTTTACCATTCTCTTTTGCTTGCCACAGCTTTATGAAACTGTCTTGCACAACCTCTTCTGCCTCCAAGCTATTCTTTAGCATCTGGTAGCATACGGCATATAACCCATTTTGATTTGTAGTAACTTGTAGCCGGAACCAAATGTTCATCGATGCTTTGTTTTCCTATTGTTTTGACTTAATAACGTATATCATGAACATTTGTTACACAATAATCAACATTAATTTATGGATAATAGTTCTCAAAATTCAGAAAAAGTATTTTTATACAAGCAGTGGGATGCCAAAATTTTCAAATACGAATTAGAACAAGGCTCTATCACTCTAATGCCTCGCCCTCCTGGAGGAACACATCTTGAGCCCTATATAGCTTTTTTGAAAGACAGAAACGTAGACATTGTTATCTCTTTATTGCAATTTAATGAGGTCAATGCACTTTCATTAACAAATGAAGGTTACGCATGCGAGGAAGCGGGTATTGAGTTTATTAATTTTCAAATAAAAGACCACAGTGTTCCACAGTTTATTACTCCTTTTAACTTACTTGTAGAAAAACTTTTGAATGAAGTTAATGCAGGAAAAAACATTGCTATACATTGCTATGCAGGCATTGGTAGAACAGGCCTACTTGCCGCATCCATTCTCATCAAGGGCGGTATGATGGTTGATTCTGCTTTGCTAGAACTCAGTAAAACAAGGGGGGTACGTGTACCAGAAACAATTCAACAAATTTCTTGGTTGCATCACCACATTGATGAACTCTTAACGCGCCACTAATATGTTAATTAAAAAAATTATTATTGTTTTTGCCCTAATTATATTTCTCATTTCCTGTGGAAGTGAACAAAAAATAAAACCTAAAAGCAACA
>Ga0209345_10002392_pt1 | contig 20777 bp, 19 predicted proteins | sample Cruoilmetagenom7_FD_187294 | JGI IMG/M metagenome (GOLD analysis project Ga0209345, IMG submission 187294) | Oil polluted marine microbial communities from Coal Oil Point, Santa Barbara, California, USA - Sample 7 (SPAdes) (version 2) | ecosystem: Environmental > Aquatic > Marine > Oil seeps ... | reverse complement strand
TTCCAACTAAAATCATATGTGGCAAATAATGTCCCCAATAATTATTGTAAACGGTTTCTAAAGTATTCATCATTACACCTCCATCCAAAATAAAAACTACTGGATATTTTTCAGCACTGTTTGGGTTATAGTTTTCTGGAAGTTGCACCCAAAACTGTTTTTCTTCATTAAAAGTAGTTGAATGGAGACTATCTTTTATAGCAATTGTACTTAAATACAGTTCATTTTTGGAAGATTGTGCATTTGCATTATTTGTATTGCTTAAAATTAATAATATTGATACTAAATAGATGAAGTGTTTTATCATTTTTTCGATTTTGAGTTGGTTGATAATATTAAAAAAGTGAAATAGTTTAGTACTTCACTTTTTTTAATTGTTACTAGTTAATAAGTTACTTTTTTGAAAGTGTTAAAATTATAATTCCAACACGAGCAATTAAGAAAGTAATCATTCCAAAAACGGGACTTAATAATGCAACTTTTAATCCTCCTGCCAAAACTGAAGGAGCTACATTTCCAACTGCTTGAATTGAATCAAAAGCACCTATAAGTCCTATCATTTGTCCTAAAAAACCCCAAACCAATGCAAATAAGCTAATATGACTTATTAGTTTTTGTGTTTTACCTTCAGCATCTCCTTTAATAAGTGCTTTTGCAATTAGTACTATACAAATTACGAGCATTAAAAATGTTGGGTAAGTAAAAGTAGCTCCGCCTTCGTTTAATAAATTTAAAAATAAAAGTTTCATAAAAAATGTTTTTAATGTTAATATGCTTCAAATATATTTTGATGTTAACTAGTATTTATTTAATTGCGATAGTTTACAAAAAGAGAATTAAAATCAACTTGTTTTTGGGTTCTTTTGGTAAATAAGTTATAATAAAGGTCAAATATCGTTACTTTTTTGAATTTCATCGCAAAAGCATTTATTTTTACCTAGAAAAGCAGATATTGCATAACATATGAAAATACCAAAAGTGGTTTTTAAATATAGTGTTGAGGTAATTTTACACCTAATATTTTGGGGAGTAGTGTATTTCTTTTATACCTATTTTTTAGGCTATGGAAGTAATAACACCAATTATGTAAACAGGTTTTCAGCATTTTTAATGCCTATAACAATTGGTATTAGTTATTTTTTTTTATACTTCTTGATTCCTAACTATTTATTAAAGCGAAAACGCGTTTTATTTTTATTATATAGTACATATACATTTATTATTTCGGTGTTTTTAATTGTTCTTTCTATATTATATGGATTGGTTTTTTTAATAGAGTTAAATTTGAATGATACTTCTCCATTAACAAAAACACTTCCTTTTATAGTTTTAGGTGTGTATTTTGTAGTTTTAATTGTGGTTTCATTAAGTTTAATAATGCACAGTTATAATTCAATAGTAAACAATGAAAACTTGAGGAACAAAATATTAGAAACACAATTGCAAATAAAAAATCAGGAATTACGGTTTTTAAAAATGCAAATTCATCCTCATTTTTTGTTTAATTCATTAAATACAATTTATGGTTTTGCTTTGGAAAAAAAGGATGAAGCTCCTGAAATGATTTTAAAATTATCAAACTTATTAGATTATATTTTATACCAAATAGAAAAGCCTCAAGTTTTTTTAAAAGACGAAATAAATCATATTTTAGATTATGTTTCACTCGAAAAAATGCGATTTCACGATACACTTGAAGTTAAAACAATTATTGATGTTTCTAACAATACTATCCAAATACCTCCAATGTTGTTAATTCCTTTTGTAGAAAATGCCTTTAAACATGGAGATATTGTTAATGGAAGTTTAAAAGTAACTATTAATATAAAAACAGAAGATGATGTGTTATTTTTTAGAATTGAAAACACTTCTATAAAAGAAAATAAAACCAACAATGGAATTGGGTTGGAAAACATAACAAAACGATTAGAAATGCTGTTTGCCAATTCGTATACATTAGAAACCAATCAAGCAGGTAATTATTTTAAAGTAAAATTAACTATTCGTAATTTAAAACAATTTAAAAATGAGTAAAGTGATAAATTGTATTATAGTTGATGACGAGCCAGTTGCTAGAGACATTTTAAAGAGCCACTTGAAGAAAATTAATGCTGTTAATGTGGTTGCGACTTGCAAAAATGCTATTGAAGCTTTTAATGAAATTAGCTCAAATCAAATAAATTTAATTTTTTTAGACATTAATATGCCCGAAATATCAGGCTTGTCTTTTGCTAAAACAATCAATAAAAATATCAAAGTAATATTTACAACTGCTTATAGAGAATATGCAATAGAAGGGTTCGATATACAAGCAGTAGATTATTTGTTGAAACCTATTTCATTTGAACGATTGTTACAGGCGGTAAATAAATATTTGGGTGAAAACTCTTTAGAAAGTACTGAAAGTACAGTAGAAATCATTCAAGAAAAAAGTGATTTTATTTTTGTGCGTTCAGATAGAAAAATGATAAAAATTAATTTTTCTGACATAAATTATGTAGAAAGTTTTAGTGATTATTTAAAAATTTATGTAGCCGATAAAACTATTGTCACAAGAGAAACTATTACAAATATTGAAGCCAAACTCCCCAAAAATGATTTTATGAGAATTCATAGATCTTTTATTGTTTCTATTTCAAAAATTGAATCGTTTACAAATGAATTTATTGAAGTGAAAAAGAAAGCACTTCCAATAAGTAGAAGTTATAAAAAAGATGTACTTGCAAGATTGGAAAATGTTTAAATTAATAAATTATCTTTGCTCAAAATTTTAGTTTTGATTGAAACCGATTTTATTTTATCAAATTTCGATATATCAAAAGCTTCAAGTAGAAGCGTAACTTGGAAAACACCTAGCAACATTGCATTGGTAAAATATTGGGGAAAACAAGAACCTCAAATTCCAGAAAATACTTCTATTAGTTTTACACTAGATGCTTGTTTTACGTTGACAACGTTGGAATTTACTAAATTGGACACTGAGCGGAGTCGAAGTGCCCAATTTAAGGATGAGATTTCGACTCCGCTCAATCACCAAAAGAGTAACTTCAATTTCGAAGTCTATTTTGAAGGACAAAAAAAAGATGATTTTAAACCGAAAATTCAAAAATTCTTTGAAAGAATAGAACAATATGTCCCATTTTTAAAAGACTTCGATTTTGTAATTAAATCTAGAAACTCATTTCCGCATAGCAGTGGAATTGCTTCTTCAGCAAGTGGAATGAGCGCTTTGGCATTGTGTATTATGAGTTTGGAGAAAGAATTGAATCCAACAATTAGCGATGCGTATTTTAATAAAAAAGCATCATTTTTAGCACGTTTAGGATCGGGGAGTGCTTGCAGAAGTATTGAAGGAGATTTAATTGTTTGGGGTAAACACCCAAAAATTGAAGGAAGTTCAAACTTATTTGGAGTTAAATTTCCTTATAAAATTCACAATAATTTTAAAAATTATCACGATACTATTTTATTAGTTGACGAAGGTGAAAAGCAAGTTTCAAGCACTGTTGGACATCAATTAATGCACAATCATCCATTTGCAAAACAGCGTTTTTTACAAGCAAATGAAAATATTTCAAAGCTTTCTAAAACGCTTCAAAATGGTAATTTAAAACAGTTTATTACTATTGTTGAAAGTGAAGCATTGAGTTTACATGCAATGATGATGACTAGCAATCCTTATTTTATTTTAATGAAACCCAACACATTAAAAATAATTAATAAAATATGGAAGTTTAGAGCTAAAACCAACTCAAATATTTGCTTCACCTTAGATGCGGGAGCTAATGTTCATGTATTATTTCCTGAAGCTGAAAAAGAGATTGTTAACAATTTTATAATTAGTGAGTTAATTCAATATTGTCAAGAAAATCATTATATTTGCGATAGAATTGGACAAGGAGCAACACAAATCCCCAATATGTAAACCTATGAAAGGACCACTTTTTTACGCTAAAATTTTATTGTTTGGAGAATATGGAATTATAAAAGATTCTAAAGGTCTTGCTATTCCTTATAATAGTTATCAAGGAGCTCTAAAAAAATCTGATACAATTTCTGAGGAGGAATTAAATTCTAATAAAAATTTAAGTAAATTTTACACATATCTTTCAAATCTTGAAAATCAAGATTTAGTTAGTTTTAGATTGGATAAATTAAAAACTGATATTGATGAAGGTATGTATTTTGACTCAAGCATTCCTCAAGGATACGGTGTTGGAAGTTCTGGTGCGTTGGTAGCATCAATTTATGATAAATATGCCAATGATAAAATTACAGTACTTGAAAATTTAACTAGAGATAAACTATTAAAGTTAAAGGAGGTATTTTCGTTAATGGAATCTTTTTTCCACGGAAAAAGTTCAGGGTTAGATCCTTTAAACTCCTATTTGAGTATTCCAATTTTAATAAATTCAAAAGATAATTTAGAGGCAACAGGAATTCCATCTCAAAAAGAAGGAAAAGGAGCTGTTTTCTTATTAGATTCTGAAATGATTGGTGAAACTGAGCCTATGGTTAACATTTTTATGAATAAAATGAAGAACGAAGGTTTTAGAAAAATGTTAAACGAAGATTTCGCAAAACATACTGATGCTTGTATTGATGATTTTTTGAATGGAAATGTAAAATCATTGTTTGGAAATGTAAAGCAATTATCTAAAGTAGTTTTAGAGAATTTTAAACCAATGATTCCACAATCTTTTCATAAAATCTGGCAGAAAGGAATAGATTCTAACGATTATTACTTAAAATTATGTGGTTCAGGTGGTGGAGGTTATATTTTAGGGTTTACCGAAGATTTTGACAAAACTAAAATCATACTAAAAGATTTTAAATTAGAATTAGTTTATAGGTTTTAATGTTATAAAGTTATTGTAGTTTTTAAAGCAGTAATTTAGTAGTTTAAATAGTATTCTTACCAATGGATTTACTTGAGATTTCTAAAAAAAACACAAAAAAACAAATTCCGTTTTATATAAAATTATTGAGTTTATTTTCTGTGGTAAGAGGTTACAATATATTGTTAATTGTAATAGCTCAATACTTAGCTTCCATTTTTATTTTTTCTCCAGAAAAGTCGTTACGATATGTATTGTTAGATTTAAATTTATACTTTATTGTGCTTTCAACAATTTGTGTGGTTGCATCAGGATATATAATTAATAATTTTTACGATTCGGAAACTGACAAAATTAATAAACCGGTAAAATCAAAAATTGATGCTATTTTAAGCCAGAAAAATAAACTTCGTTTTTACTTTCTATTAAATTTTATTGGAGTTGTTATTGCGTTTTTAGTATCGTGGAGAGCAGCACTATTTTTTTCAGTGTATATTTTTCTAATTTGGTTTTATTCACATAAACTTAAAAAATATCCATTAGCAGGATTGTTTTCTGCTGCGGGTTTAGCTATTTTACCTTTTTTTGCTGTTTTTGTGTACTATAAAAATTTTTCTGAAATAATTTTCACTCACGCGGCTTTCTTGTTTTTTATTCTGCTAATTAGAGAGTTAATAAAAGATTTGGAAAGAATTAAAGGTGATTTTATTCAAAATTATCAAACAATAGCTGTAAAATATGGTGAGTATTTTACGAAGATGTTAATTACATTTTTGACAATTCTAACACTAAACCCAATTTATTTCTTGCTTAAATACCCTGAAATTGGTGGGATGAAATACTTTTTTTATGCAAGTATTGTTGTACTTATAAGTTTTGTAATTGCTTTGTGGTTTAGTAAAAGCAAACGTAATTATGTATTGTTACATTTAATTTTAAAACTTTTAATTATTGCAGGTGTATTTAGTTTAGCTTTAATTGATTACAATGTAATTATAGATAAAATATTGATGAAATAAAGTGATTGTTTAGTTGTTTATCAATAGAATAAACTATTTTTGCAAAAAATATAAAAAATGAATTCAAATAAAAACTCGTCGAGAGGACGACATCAGAGTAAAAAAAACAGTCAAAATTCTTCAAAATCAGGTTTAGATGGCAAAAAGAAGTTTGCAAAGAATTATAGGCCTAAACCAATTCTAAAAAGGAATAAATCAACTTCTAATAGTGAAGCTTCAGGAGCTAAGCAAATTAAAAAAACGGATGAGAATGCAGGAATTCGTTTAAATAAATATATTTCAAATTCAGGGATATGTTCACGAAGAGAAGCCGATGTTTACATAAAAGCCGGAAGTGCATCGGTAAATGGTAAATTAGTAACCGAGATGGGTTACAAAGTAATGCCAGGTGATGTTGTTAAATTTGACGGTTCAACAATAAGTCCTGAACAGAAAAGGTATGTTTTATTAAATAAACCCAAGAATTTTATAACAACAATGGACGATGATAGAGGTCGTAAAACCGTTATGGAATTGGTTGCAAATGCTACAAAAGAACGTATATATCCAGTTGGTAGATTAGATAGAAATACAACAGGGCTATTACTTTTTACAAATGATGGAGAGCTAGCTAAAAAACTAACACACCCAAAACATAATATTCAAAAATTGTACCATGCTTCATTGGATAAAAAATTATCAATGAGTGATATGCAAAAAATTGCTGATGGGTTTATTTTAGATGAAAAAAGAGTGTTGGTTGATGAGATTTCTTACATTATGAATCAGCCAAAAAGTGAAATAGGAGTAAAAATACACTCAGGGAGAAACAGAATTGTTCGTAGAATATTTGAGCATTTCAATTATAGTGTTGTGAAATTAGACCGTGTAATTTTTGCAGGTTTAACAAAGAAAGATTTACCAAGGGGACATTGGCGTCATTTAACTGAATTAGAAATTAGTAACTTAATGATGCTCTAGGTAGTATCATACTTTATATATTAAAAAAAGCTAAGAGAAATCTTAGCTTTTTTGTTTTTATAAAAAGTAAAAAAATACTTGATAATGTTAATTTTAGTTGTGGATTAAAATATTTTTTTATATTTGAACTTCTAGTATTAGAAATTTTTTTAAAAAAACAAATTGCATTTTACATTTATAAATAATTTATTTTGAAACGAGTAATTGTAGATTATAAAAAACTAACACCTGAAATCCTTAATTTATTAGTGGAAAAATTCCCTGATGGTTATGGGATAAGAGATATTGTTAAATTTACAAATCATAAAGGAAAGTATGTTGAAGCTATTGAAGTTTCAGCTAAGGATACAATGTATTTAGTTAAGATAAGTAATGAATTAGTTGATAGTATGGAAAACCATGAGGAAGATGTTCCTGTTTCTGAAATTAATACTAATTTAGAGAGTTTAGGAGACTTAGAATTAGGAGATGATAAATAACAAATTGTAATAATTTATTTACAAAAAAGGCTATAAAATTTAAATTTTATAGCCTTTTTTACATGTTTTAAATTAAAAAACCCAAACAATTTGTTTGGGTTTTTTGTGGTACCTCCAGGAATCGAACCAGGGACACAAGGATTTTCAGTCCTTTGCTCTACCAACTGAGCTAAGGTACCATTGCCTTAGCGGATGCAAATATAAATGTATTTTTTATACATATCAAAACAATTTTTAAAAAATCTGTTGTATTTTTGGTCAGTATAAAAAAAATAGATGAACTTAATAATAGACGCTGGTAATACAAGAGTTAAAATAGCTGTTTTTGAAAATAGTAAATTAATTCATAATGAAAGTATTAGCATAGAAAACATTGTAGATAAGACTATTGAATTAATAAAAAAGTTTAAATGTAAAAATGCAATAATTTCTTCAGTAGGATCTGTTAAAAAATCTCAAATAGTTAAATTAAAGACTAAAATTAGTTTAATAGAGTTAAATTTTACAACTAAAACCCCTTTTTTGAATAAGTATTCAACTCCAAAAACGTTAGGGGTTGATAGAATAGCGTTAGTTTCATCAGCAATTTCAAAATTTCCAAGACAAAATGTATTAATAATAGATGCAGGAACATGTATAACGTATGATTTTATTGATTCAAAGGGATGTTATTTTGGTGGAGCAATTTCACCAGGATTAAATATGCGTTACAAAGCATTAAATTTATTTACAGATAAGTTACCATTGTTACAGCCAGAATATGCAAGTAATTTAATTGGCAATTCAACAGAATTAAGTATACATTCTGGAGTAACAAATGGTCTTATAAACGAAATTGATAGTTTTGTAAGCCAATATAAAGAAAAAAATAGAGATTTAACAGTTGTTTTAACAGGAGGAGATACAAATTTCTTGGCAAATAGATTAAAAAATGGCATATTTGCCAATCCGTTTTTTCTAATGGAGGGATTAAACACGATTTTAAAATATAATTTATAATAAATGATAAAAAAAATAATAGTAGTAGTAATAACGCTATTTATATCAGTTGGTAGTTTTGCTCAAAAGAACAATACATCAGCTTATTCTTTTTTTGGTATTGGAGATAAAAATAACATTAATACTGTTGAACAAATAAGTATGGGCGGTGTTGGTATTGCAATGCCAGGAATATACCATCTAAATTTTGCGAACCCAGCCTCAGTAGCTTCCTTGTCATTTACAACTTATGCGTTGGCAATTGAAAATAAAAACATAAATGCACAAGATGGGAATGATAAACAAAGTGCAGCAGCAACATATCTCTCTTATTTAGCTTTGGGAGTTCCGATTGGTGAAAAAGGAGGTTTATCCTTTGGGTTATTACCTAATTCTTCAGTAGGATACTCACTTTCTTCAACTGTTTTAGATAGTGAAGGTATAATAACTGAAGGAACATTTTATAGTGGAGAAGGAGGGACAAATAAAGTTTTTTTGAACTTTGGTTACAAACCGTTTAAAGGACTTAGTGTAGGTTTGCAAGGAAATTATATTTTTGGTAAAATAGAAAACAGTATTATTAATCAAGCAGAGGGTGCTCTATTAGCAACAAAATATGAAACGGTTTCTAATGTGAAAGGTTTTTCTGTAAATGCGGGAATTCAATATGAAACTAAGTTAACTCCTAAATTAGATTTAAATTTGGGTGCAAATTTTGATTTAAGTAATACTATTGATACTGACGGGAATGAATATTTATACTCAGTTTCATTAAGTTCTTTTGAATCTCCAAGAGATACTATTTTAGATGTAAACAGTGTTGGTGAATTAAAATCTCCACTAAAAACAACTTTAGGAGCTGGAATAGGGCAAAAGAATAAATGGTTTGCAGGAGTTGATTATAGTTTTCAAAATGCATTAGAGCTAGAAGGTAGCGTTTTTAATAACTACTCTAAAATAGCGTATGATAAATATAATAAAATAGCTTTAGGTGGATTTTATACTCCTAAGTATAATTCTATTTCAAGTTACTGGGAAAGAGTAACTTATAGAGCAGGATTGAAATTTGAAAAAACCGGACTGTTAGTTGATGGAGCTGGAGATGGTAATGATTTTACAGCAATTGACGATTTTGGCATATCTTTTGGAGTAGGATTACCATTGAGTCAACAACTATCTAATATTAATATTGGATTTGAAATTGGTAAAAGAGGAAATACAAGTAATGGCTTAGTTGAAGAGAATTATTTTAATTTTAGATTAAGCCTCTCTTTAAATGATAAGTGGTTCAAAAAATTAGAAATATTTTAAATTAAAAAGAATACGAAGATGAGAAATGCAAAACAAATATTAGCTTTATTATTTTTAATAATATCAGCTCCAGTAGTTTTTTCACAAGCAAACGCAGATTGTAATATTAAGTACAATTTATTTAAAGGAGATTATCAAGCAAAAAAATATGATGCAGCCTTTGAGAACTGGATGTGGTGTATGGATAATTGCCCAACATTATCTGTAAACATATATAAATATGGTATTAAAATAGCTGAGCACAAACTAGAGCACGCTACTGCTGCAGAAAAATCAGCCGCAGCTGATTTAGTGATGAGAGTTTATAACCAAAGGTTAGAGCATAAATTTAAAAAAGATAATGTTGCTAAAATTTATAATAGTATAGCTACGTTTAAAGCTGAGCAAGGAGCTTCAGAAGAAGAGGTTTATTCTTGGTTAGAAAAATCTTTTAAAGAAGGGGCAACAGATATGTCTGCTAAAAACATTTATAAATATTTTGATATTATTTTAAATAATAATAAAGATACAAACCCACAAGTAGTTTTTGATACGTATGATGAAGTAGGAGAAGGTGTTGAAGTAAAACGTGAAGCATATTCTAAAAAAATTGATGCAATTAATGCTAAAGATTCAACAACTTTAAGTGCTAAGGATAAGAAAAATAGAAGAATTTATCAACAAATTTTAACAAACTTAACAATTGTTGAAGGTGGTTTAGATTCTAAACTAGGAGCAATATCTACTTGTGAAAATTTAATTCCTTTAAATAAGAAAAATTTTGAAGAGAAGAAAAATGATAAAGAGTGGTTGAGAAGAGCAGTATCAAGAATGTACAATAAAGAATGTACAGATGATCCATTTTATGATACTTTAGTTGAAGCTTATGTGAAGGCTGATCCTTCTCCAAATGCATCAGTATTTTATGCTGGTATTTTAATGAAGAATGGGGAAACTAATAAAGCTATGGATTATTTTAAACAAGCTGTAGACCAAGAAAATGATTCTTATAAAAAAGCAGGGTATTTATTAAAAATAGCCCAAATTTTAAGTAGAAAAGGAAGAAAAAGTGAAGCGAGAACCTATGCGTATAGAGCTTTAGATAATGCGCCAACTATGGGAGTAGCATATTTATTAATAGCAGGAATGTATGCTTCAAGTGCCAATTCTTGTGGTACTGATGTAGTTTCTAAAAGGATGGTATATGTAGCAGCATTAAATAAAGCAATTAAAGCAAAAGCAATTGATCCAAGTATTAGTAGAAAGGCAAATAAATACATAAAAAGTTATTCTAATAATTTACCATCTAAAAAAGATTTATTTGCAGCAGCTATTGATGCTGGAACAACTCATAGAATTGGATGTTGGATTAATGAAACAGTTAGAGTTAGATCAAAAGATTAGATTTAAACATTATAATTGATATATTTGTTGAATGACAAAATCAGTTGTAAATAATATTAGAAGCATTGCTATTGTACTAACAACAGCAATGCTTTTTTCATGTACTAATGATGCAAAAGAAGTCCGTGATTTTTTAGCAGATAAAAACCTACCAATAGGGGAAGCTTATAATATTAATCATATACATACAGATTCTGGTTGGGTTAATATTAAAATGAAAGCTCCTGTAATGTTAGATTTTGGGAATAGGAGTGCTCACCCTTATTCCGAGTTTCCAAACGGAATAAAAATTACTTCAATTGAAAAAAATGGAGATTCTATAACTATTGAAGGAGGTTATGCAAAAAGTTATGCTAAAACTGAAATTTCGGAAATAAAAAACAATGTTGTTATTATTAATTATGCTGACAAAAATAAATTAGAAACTGAGCAAATTTATTGGGATCAAAAATCACACTATTATTTTACTGAGAAGAAATTTACATTTTACACAGTAACAGATACAATTAGAGGAACTGGTTTTGAAGCCTCGGAAGATTTAAAAAGTTGGTGGGTAAAAAATCAGAGTGGAGTTATTAATATTAAAGAATAAGTAATGCAAAAAATTTGGAAAATATTTGAATATGGTTATTTAATTGTTGCAATAGTATTTATTGTTGAAGCTATTATTAATTGGAATCAAGGTTTTAAGGAAAAATCATATATGTATTTGGGGTTCTCAGTACTAGCAATTTTTATGTATTTCTTTAAAAAACGTTATAGAAAGCGTTTTGAGGATAGAAAAAATAATTAATGGAAATTCAAATTGCTGTTATATTAATTTCAATTTTACTGTCTGCTTTTTTTTCAGGGATGGAAATTGCCTATGTTTCCGCTAATAAATTTCAAGTTGAGTTAGAGAAAAAAAAAGAAGGATTTATTTCAAAAATACTTAGTAAATTAACGGCTAAGCCCTCTAAATTTATTACTACAATGTTGGTTGGAAACAATATAGCATTGGTGTTTTACAGTTTTTTTATGGGAGAACTTATAACTGGACTACTGCCAGTTGATGAGTTAACGGAGTTTTCTATTTTATTAATTCAAACTATAATTTCAACATTAATAATTTTAGTAACAGCTGAATTTTTACCAAAAGCAATATTTAGAATTTACGCTAATGAAACACTTTGGTTTTTTGCACCACTAGCATACCTTTTTTATGTTGTATTTCATATCATATCAGATTTTATAACTTTAATTTCAGATTATTTTTTAAAATTATTTTTTAACTCTTCAAAAATTATTCAACAAACTGAATTTAGTAAAGAGGAATTAGGTAATTATATTACCAAACAATTAGAAAATGCAAAAGATAGTGAAGAGGTTGATACAGAGATTCAAATTTTTCAAAATGCATTGGAGTTTGAGACTGTGAAAGCACGTGAAATTATGATACCACGAACTGAAATTTTTGCGGTTGATATAAATGAAAAAATTGCTAATTTAAAGAAACTATTTATTGAAACTGGGTACTCTAAAATTATAGTATATAGAGATTCTTTAGACGATGTTTTGGGGTACGCCCACGCATTTGAACTATTTAAACAACCAAAAACAATAAGTTCAATTTTATTACCAGTTGAATTTATTCCAGAAAGTATGATGATTAATAATGTGTTAAATGTTCTAACTAAAAAAAAGAGAAGTATTTCGGTTGTTTTAGATGAATTTGGAGGCACATCAGGAATTATTACGGTTGAAGATGTTGTTGAAGAATTATTTGGTGAAATTGTAGATGAACATGATACAGTTGATTTTTTAGAAAATAAAATAAATGACAGAGAATTTGAATTGTCTGCACGTTTAGAAGTTGACTATTTAAATGAAACATATAATTTAAACTTGGAAGAAGATGAAGCGTACGAAACATTAGGTGGTTTTATTGTGTACCACAATGAAGATATTCCAAGACAAGATGAGGTTATTGAAATTAATAATTTGTATTTTAAAATGTTAAAAGTAGATTCGTCAAAAATTAAAGAAGTTTATTTAAAAGTTTTAGATAATGCCGATTAATTGTAACATTCCAAAAAATAACTTTTTTTCCTATTAAATATAAGCGTTTCTCTTTCATAATTAAATACTAAATTGTATTTTCGCACACTGTAATAAAAGAAAACTATAATGGCAATATTATCAAAAATTAGAGATCGTTCAATGTTCCTGATATTTATCGTAGGAATGGCACTTTTTGCATTTGTTCTAGATCCAAGCTCAATTCAGAACTTTTTTAGTTCAAGTAAAGTAAATTCAGTAGGTCAAGTTAATGGAGAAGATATTGATAGAGACGAATTTGCACAACAAGTAGAAGCATATAGATCACAAAGCAATGGTAGAGCAACTCAAATGCAAGCTGTAAATGCTGTTTGGAATAGCATGGTAAGTGAAAAAATATTTCAATCTCAATTAGAAAAAGCAGGAATAGTTGTAGGAGAAAAAGATATTTGGGATGCTATGGTTGCATTACCAGAAATTCAAAATTCACCACTATTTAAAAATGAAATAAACCTTTTTGATGAAGAAAAGCTAAAAGAATATATAGCTAACATGAAAGATGAAGCAGATGCAGGTAATTCAAAGGCTTGGACAAACTGGTTGGCAACTGAAAAAAGTATTAAGCAAAATTTAGAGCGTCAGGCATATTCTTCATTAGTATCAGTTGGTTTAGGAGCTTCTTTAGAAGAAGGTAAAAGAGATTACACTTTTGATAACACTAAAATGGATGCAAAATTTGTTTTTGTTCCATATTCTTCAATTGCAGATAGTTTAAGTTATGTTTCAAAGGATGAAATTCAAGATTACCTTGAAGAAAACGCTAAAAGATTTAAACCAGAAGCAACACGTACTTTAAAGTATGTGAAATTTGATATTATACCTTCTGCAGAAGATGATGCTGGAGTTAAAAATTTAGTAGAGAGTTTTATTAACGATAGAGAGGAATATAACAAAGCAGCTAAATTAACAGAAACTGTTGCAGGTTTAAAAAATGCAACAGATTATGAAGCTTTTTTAAGTGAAAACAAATCTGACTTATCAATAGATAATAGCTACAAGTTTAAAAATCAAGTTCCAGCAACTATTGCTGAAGCTATTTTTGAAGCTCCAATAGGAGCTATTGTTGGCGCTTATAAAGATGATGGTTATTATAAAATTTCTAAAATTGTAGAAACGTTACAATTACCTGATTCAGTAAAATCAAGTCATATTATTGTGCCTTATGCAGGTACAACAAGATCTACTTCAACAAAAACTAAAGAGGAAGCTAAGAAAACAATTGATAGTATTTTTACCATTGTAAAAAGAAGCAAAGCAAAGTTTGCTGAAATTGCTGATGAAGTTAATTCTGATGGTACAAAAGGTAAAGAAGGAGACATTGGTTGGGTAAGAAAAGACCAAGCTTTTTCAGCAGGATTTGATAAAGATTTCGCAAATTATATATTTAAAAATAAAGCAGGAAGCATAGACGTTGTTGAAACTGCATTTGGTTTTCATATTATTAGAATTGATGAACAAACTAAATTACAAGATGCAGTTAGATTAGCGACTTTTTCAAGATTAATTGAAGCTTCTGAAGAAACTGAAAATGCTATTTTTGAACAAGCTGAGACGTTGGCTTCAAACTTAGCAGATGGCAAAAAAATTGATGATTTAGCAGCGGAGTCAACATATAAAGTACAATCAGCAGTTAATTTAAAAACACTTTCTGAAAATATTCCAGGATTAAATAACCAACGCCAAATAGTTACTTGGGCTTTTAATACTGATAGAGAATTGAACGACTCAAGACGTTTTGATGTTGATGTAGCTGGTAAAAGAGGATATGCAGTGGTTGTATTGAGTGGTATGACAGAAGAGGATGGAATGGTTCTTAGTTCAGATATATTATTAAATATTCGCCCAGAATTAATGAATAAGAAAAAAGCAGCAATGATTAAAGAGAAAATGAATGGAGCTACTTTAGAAGAAATAGCACAAAATGCTAGTAGTAATGTTCGTGCTGCTTCATCGGTAACATTAGCTAGCCCATTACTCTCTGGAGTTGGAAATGAACCAGCAATTGTTGGGGCAATGTCTACGTTAAAGTTAAATGAAGTTTCAACTAAAATTGAAGGTGAAAAAGGGGTATTTGTTGTTATGGTAACAAAACGTGAGGCTTCAGCAGAATTGGATAATTATGAGACTTTCCGTAATAATAAAGTAGTTAAATTAAAAGGTAGAAGTTATCAATTATATCAAGTATTAGAAGAAGCCGCTGATGTTACAGATAATAGAGGTACGTTTTTTTAAGAAGTAGCTTTTAGATTAAATATATTTAAAAACCTGTTCGTTTTAAAATGAACAGGTTTTTTTGTAGATAATAAGTATGGGTTTTATTTATCTACCTGAATTTTGTAATAATTTAGGCTATTATAAATTTACTTCAGGTATTGTAAATAGGAGGTATAAAAAAAGCGAACTAGTAAAAGATCGCTTTTTTGTACTTATAATTTAAGGTGAATTATCCGTTCATAGAAACTAAAAACTCTTCATTAGAAGTCGTGTACTGGATTTTATCTTTAATAAATTCCATTGCTTCAACAGGATTCATATCTGCTAAGTATTTTCTTAGAACCCACATACGTTTAACCGTTTTAGGATCTAACAGTAAATCATCTCTACGAGTGCTAGATTTAACTAAATCAATAGCTGGGTAAATTCTACGGTTAGAAATATTTCTTTCTAATTGAAGTTCCATATTACCAGTTCCTTTAAATTCTTCAAAAATAACTTCATCCATTTTTGAACCAGTTTCAGTTAATGCAGTTGCAATTATTGATAATGATCCGCCATTTTCGATATTACGTGCAGCACCAAAAAAACGTTTCGGTTTGTGAAGTGCATTAGCATCAATACCACCCGATAATATTTTACCAGAAGCAGGAGCTACAGTATTATATGCTCTTGCCAAACGTGTAATAGAATCTAATAATATAACTACATCATGACCACATTCAACTAATCGTTTTGCTTTTTCTAAAACAATATTTGCTACTTTAACGTGCTTATCTGCAGGTTCATCAAAAGTAGAAGCTACAACTTCACCTTTTACACTACGTTGCATATCGGTTACCTCTTCAGGTCTTTCATCAATTAATAAAATAATTTGATATACTTCAGGGTGGTTGGCTGCTATTGAATTAGCTATGTCTTTGAGTAACATTGTTTTACCAGTTTTTGGTTGAGAAACAATCATACCTCTTTGCCCTTTTCCTAAAGGAGAGAATAAATCCATTATTCTTGTTGAAAGTGTACTTGATTTACCTGCTAAATTAAACTTCTCATCAGGAAATAAAGGTGTTAAATGCTCAAATGAAACACGGTCTCTAACAATATTTGGATTCAATCCATTTATTTTAGATACGCGTATTAATGGGAAATATTTTTCACCTTCTTTAGGAGGTCTTACAACACCTTTAACAGTGTCTCCAGTTTTTAAGCCAAACAATTTTACTTGAGATTGTGATAAGTAAATATCATCGGGTGATGATAAGTAATTATAATCTGATGATCTTAAAAAACCATATCCATCAGGCATCATTTCTAAAACTCCTTCACTTTCAATAATCCCATCAAATTCATAGCCAGGATCTCTGTAACGATTAGCATTATTAGTGCGTTGACCTTTGCTAATATTATTTTGTTGAGGTCTTGGTTTAGGAGGGTTAGGTTTATTTCCCTGTTTAGGTGGATGTACTTGCTTTGGTTGATTTTGTTGTTTTGGAGGATTTGGTTTATTTTGAACTACTTTAGACTCATTTGTAGAGTTAGTAATTTCAACTTTATCCTTTATAACAGGTTTTTTACTTTGAGTTTTTTGAACTTTTTCTACTCTTTTTTGTTCTGGATTAACACTAGGTTTTGTTTCTAGTGGAAGTTCTTTCTGTACAACTTCAGCAGGTTTGTTTTTAGTGTTTTTTGGTGCGTTAGGATTTTTAACAATCCTTTTACGTTTTGGTTTACTTGAAGCATTTACTTCTTTAGTAATTTTTGTAGGAGTAGCAGCTTGGATGTCTAAGATTAAATAAACTAGGTCTAGTTTTTTTAACTGACTGAATTTTTTAGCTCCAATAGATTTTGCTATTTCTTGTAAGTCTACAAGTGTTTTCTCCTTTAATTGGGAAATTTCAAACATTATGTTAATTTGTAATTATTGTTTATGTATAAATAAGATGATCTTGTTATTCTAAATTAAGAATTTTATTGTGAATTGAACTTATGTGGTGATTAGTTGTTTCAGTTGTAGTTTCCTTATACTATTAAGGGTAAGGTTATTGCAAATATATAAAATTATTTTATATAACTAATCTTTTATTCTTTAAAAAGAAAACGTATTTTTGCCTTCAATTATTATAAAAGTATGATTCAAAGAATACAATCAGTTTATTTATTAATTGCAACTTTGCTTTCAGGAGGTTTAATTTTTATATTAAATTTATGGAAGAATGAAGAAGGAATTGATTTTTTTGTGATGGATTCATTCACTTCTGAAAGTATATTACTAAAAGTAATGTCAGTATTATTTTTTGTTTCAGCGGCTTTAACATTAATTGCTATTTTTCAGTTTAAAAAGAGGCAATTACAATTTGTTTTAGGCCGATTATCAATTTTGACCAATTTTATTATAATAGGTATAATCGTATATTTTACACAAAACTTATCTGGAGAAATTAACGTTTCTGAGAAGGGTATTGGGTTACTTATTCCAATTTTAACTATCGTATTTGTAGTCATTGCAAATAAAGCAATTAAAAAGGATGAGGAACTTGTAAAATCTGTTGATAGATTGCGATAACCTTTTATCTTAGTATATTAAGTGCAGAAAAACCATTCCAATTTTTATTGGAATGGTTTTTTATTTTCGTTGTTCAAGTTCTATAACCTCTAAATTTGAAATTTTATCTTCATTAATTTCAAAACGAAGCATTGTTCTTACTTTATGAAATCCATGCTTTCCTGCTGCGCCAGGATTCATATGTAGTAAATTCAATTTTTTATCATGCATAACTTTTAAAATATGAGAATGTCCGCTTATAAATAATTGAGGTGGATTTTTTGAGATTTCTTCTCTAATTCTAAAATCATATCTATTAGGGTAACCACCAATATGAGTGATCCAAACACTTACTTTTTCAACAATAAATTTGTTATTTAAGGGATATTCAGTTCTTATTAACGCATCGTCAATATTACCATAAACAGCACGTAAGGGTTTTAAATTTTTAATGGTATCGGCAACATCTAATGAACCAATATCACCTGCGTGCCAAACCTCATCGGCTTGTTTTACAAACTTCAATATTTGATTGTCTATATAACTATGTGTATCAGATAATAATAATATTTTTTTCATTTACGTGCTAAATTCTTAAATAAAATATGGTGTATATTTGCAGTCGTACAAAAATAACATTTCAATTGAGATATTTTATTGAATTATCATACAAAGGAACAAATTATCACGGTTGGCAACTTCAACCAGACTCAATTAGTATACAAGGTAAAGTAAATGAGGCTTTTGCAACTATTTTTAGAGTGCCAATAAATGTAGTTGGAGCTGGTAGAACTGATACTGGTGTGCATGCTGAACAACTATTTGCTCATGTTGATTTTGAACACAAAATAGACACGAAGGAAATAACCTATAAATTAAATTCAATATTACCAAATGATATAGTTATTGAAAATATAACTGCTGTTGTAGATGATGCTCACGCTCGTTTTGATGCAGCTAGCAGAAGTTATGAATATAGAATTTTCTTAGGGAGAAATCCATTTTTATTGGAAACAGTTTGGCAGCTAAACAACAAAAAGTTAAATGTTGTTAAAATGAATGCTGCTGCTGAAATTTTACTAACTTACACTAACTTTAAAAGTTTCTCAAGAACTAATTCAAATGTAAAAACATATAATTGTGATATTAGAAAAGCTGAGTGGGTTTTAACAAATAAAACACTTACATTTCATATCACAGCTGATCGATTTTTAAGAAATATGGTACGTGCAATTATAGGAACTTTATTAGAAGTAGGAACTGAAAAAATAACATTAGAAGATTTTAAACAAATAATTGAAAGTAAGGATAGGTGTAACGCAGGTACTTCTGCTCCAGCCAAAGGGTTATTTTTAACTCAAATAATTTATCCAAAAACAATTTATATAAATGAATAAGAAAGTTACAGGGAAAGCTTTTGACGCAAAAATATTTAAGCGTTTAATTAGTTTTGCTTCAAAATATAGAGGTCAATTTTTTATTGGTACAATATCATCAATTTTATTATCGTTGGTTTCAGTAGCTAAACCTATTTTATTGCAAGAAATTGTAAATACGTATTTCGAAAATAAAGATACATCAGGGCTTTTGCAATATTCTTTATTTATGGTTGCCTTTTTAATGGTAGAAGTTTTAATGCAGTTTGTTTTTATTTATAAGGTAAATTGGCTTGGACAGCACATAATAAAAGATATAAGAATACAGCTTCAAAAACATATGCTTCAATTTAAAATGGCATATTTTGATAATTCATCTGTTGGAAAATTAGTGACCAGATTAGTTTCTGATACTGAAACTATAGCTCAATTTTTTGGTCAAGGTTTGTTTATGATAATTAGTGATTTATTAAAAATGTTAGTAGTTGCTATTGTAATGTTATGGATGAACTGGAAATTAGCGTTAATAGCTTTTATTGTACTTCCAATATTAATTTATGCAACAAAAATATTTCAAATTGCTATAAAATCAGCTTTTCAAGAGGTTAGAACCCAAGTAGCAAATTTAAACGGTTTTGTACAAGAGCGTGTTACAGGAATGAACATTGTTCAGTTGTTTAATAGAGAGAAAATTGAATATAAAAACTTTGTTAAAATAAACGAAAAACATAAAAACGCACACGTTAAAACTATTTGGTATTATTCAATTTTCTTTCCAATTGCTGAAATTTTATCATCAATTGCTGTTGGGCTATTAGTTTGGTATGGTGGTTTAGATATTGTGAATTCAGGAGAAACAAACGCAGGGCAAATTATAGCATTTATTATGATGTCTCAAATGTTGTTTAGACCATTGCGACAAATTGCAGATAAATTTAACACTTTGCAAATGGGTATGGTTGCAGGAGATAGAGTTTTTGAAGTGTTGGATACTGAAAGTCAAATTGATAAGACAGGTGAGGTTGAAGCGACTCATTTTAATGGTGATATTTCCTTTAAAAATGTTCGTTTTAGTTATATTGAAGGTGAAGAGGTTTTAAAAGGAATTACATTTAATGTAAAAGCAGGAGAAACAATTGCAATAGTTGGTGCAACTGGAGCAGGGAAATCAACCATTATTAATTTAGTAAATCGTTTTTATGAAATTGATAAAGGTGAAATATGTATAGATAATCACAATATCAATCAATATACATTGGCGTCTTTACGAAATCAAATTGCTGTAGTTTTACAAGATGTTTTTTTATTTTCAGATTCAATTTTTAATAATATTATTTTAAGTGATAACTCTATTACTTTAGAAGAAGTGAAAAAAGCAGCTAAAGAAATTGGAATTCATGAGTTTATTATGAGTTTACCAGATGATTATAATTACAATGTTAAGGAACGTGGTGTAATGCTTTCTTCTGGTCAGCGACAGTTAATTGCTTTTTTACGAGCATATGTGAGCAAGCCAAGTGTTTTAATTTTGGATGAAGCAACTTCATCTATAGACTCGTATTCAGAAAAATTAATTCAAG
>Ga0209345_10002391_pt1 | contig 20780 bp, 14 predicted proteins | sample Cruoilmetagenom7_FD_187294 | JGI IMG/M metagenome (GOLD analysis project Ga0209345, IMG submission 187294) | Oil polluted marine microbial communities from Coal Oil Point, Santa Barbara, California, USA - Sample 7 (SPAdes) (version 2) | ecosystem: Environmental > Aquatic > Marine > Oil seeps ... | reverse complement strand
TTGGAAGTTATCCCCCCGATCTTCCCGCCTCGGGAGTTGATGTCTCCTATGGTTTCTCCCAAAAACTCCTCAGGAACCACTACGTCAACCTCCATAATGGGTTCCAGGAGTATAGGGTTGGCCATACCGCACCCTTTTTTGAAAGCCATAGATGCGGCAATACGATATCCCAATTCTGAGGAGTTGAGCTCATTGAAGGAACAATCAAAAAGGGTTACACTTATGTCCACCACCTGATACCCACTTATGACACCACTGTTGGCAGATTCTTTAATACCTTCCTCAACAGCCGATATGTATTCTGGTGGTATTATTTCGTCTCTTAAGCCATTGATGAAGCCGATCCCCCGCCCCCTTTCTCGGGGGTCAAGGCGTAAAGAAAGCTGCCCCTGGTGGAGTCGCCCTTCGATCTCCTTTTCAAAACTTTCGTCAACTTTGACAGGCTTATCTATGGTTTCCTGGTACACAACCTGAGGTTTCCCTATATTCACCTTAACGTTGAAGTCTCGAAGCATCCTGTTTGCCAATACTTCGAGGTGGAGTTCCCCCATTCCGGAGATAATGGTCTGACCAGTATCCTCCTCAAACTTCACCTTGAATGTTGGGTCTTCTTCTGCCAACTTATCCAGACAGAAGGACAGTTTTTCCTCATCATCCTTGGTCTTTGGCTCCACCGCCACAAAGATGACAGGATCGTAAACATCTATCGGCTCTAAGAGGATCGGATGTGCTTCATTACAGAGGGTATCACCGGTAGTTGTGTATTTTAAACCCATAGCGGATACTATGTTTCCAGCCCTGACTTCATCTATCCGCTCCCTTTTGTTGGCGTGCATCTGCAAGATTCTGGCTATCTTTTCTTTCTTACCCCTCGTTGAATTGAATATCTCTGCTCCAGCCTGTAACATGCCAGAATATACACGAAAATAGGTCATCCTTCGACCTTGGTCCATTATAATCTTAAAAGATAATGCTGAAAAGTGCTCGTCATCACTACTTAGACGGATTTCACTTTCGCCGTTTTTTGGGTTTATGCCTGAAATAGCTGGGATGTCCTTGGGGGAAGGGAGAAAATCAACTATAGAATCAAGAAGGGGCTGTACACCTTTGTTTCTCAGTCCTGCTCCGCATATGACCGGAACCAATTTATAACTGATTGTTGCGGTCCTGACAGCCTTCATGATCTCCATCTCGGTCAGGGCCACTCCGTCAAGATATTTCTCTGTAAGGAGGTCATCTGTTTCAGCCACCGACTCTATGAGCCTTTCCCTGTATTCATGACTTTGGTCAAGAAGGCTTTCGGGGATCTCTTCTTCGTCAAAGGTGGCCCCCAGAGTTTCCTTATGCCAGACCCTGCACTTCATGTTTATCAAATCGACAACACCCTGGAAATCCTCTTCTTGTCCGAAAGGCAGTTGAATTATTAACGGGTTGGCGCCTAACCTTTCCCTCATCATTTCAACGGTTTTAAAAAAATCCGCCCCAACCCTGTCCATCTTATTTATGAAGACTATCCTCGGAATGCTATACTTATCAGCTTGATGCCACACGGTCTCTGATTGCGGCTCAACGCCGCCTACAGCACAAAATACTACTACAGCTCCATCGAGTACCCTAAGGCACCTCTCTACCTCTATCGTAAAATCCACATGCCCTGGAGTATCAATAATATGAATTTCATGATCTCTCCAATGACATGCAGTGACTGCTGATGTTATTGTGATCCCCCTCTCCTGCTCTTGGACCATCCAGTCCATAGTCGCCTCTCCGTCGTCAACTTCTCCTATCTTGTGAGAGCGACCGGTGTAAAACAACATTCTTTCCGTAGTGGTAGTCTTTCCGGCATCGATGTGGGCAATTATCCCAATATTTCTGACCTTGGACAGGCTATACTTATTTGGCATCTAGTTCCCAATAATCCTTTTATTTGTTTCAAACGGCGTAATTGTCGAGATATGTCCGGCTATGGTTTCAACCCTTTCTCCTTCCACCAGGACCTGGACTTTTTGTATGTATTCGAAATTCAGCGTAAGAGAATTCACAATTGAGTAAACCGTAAGCAACTCTGCAAAACTTCCACCGATATGTCGGCGGGTTAGCTCAGAGGTAAAATCAACATAGGCGATATGGTTGGTGTCGACATAGAAGTCACGGAGGGTAGTGGAAGGTGGTATGGTTCTAGTGAGGTTGGTATTCGGCCCTCCTATGAGTTCCAGGATGACTTGCTCAGCCTGGGCGCTTAAATCCGCACTCTCCTCTATCTCTCTCTCTTCTTTTATCAAGCTTTTGCCCATTGGGTCGCCAAAATACAGGTTTACCGTAACCTTCTCCTTTATCTTTGTGGGAAATAAGGGGGGTATCTTCTTGTTGTATTTGTAATAGAGCAACGAACCGGCAAAAAAGGTTAAGGAAGTAACGATAAGCACGAAGAAGAAACCGAACCAAGATGTACCTTTCTTTTGTAACTTTCTTTCTCTTGGTTTCCCCTTTTTTGATTTGGGCACTCTTCATTCCTTGTAAGATTTCACAGGGGTCAATTGTCTGGCAATGATTTCCAGAAAAACCATAAATTATACCATCCCTTTAGGCTATAGTCACTCTCTTGACGTCTTCCAATCCCACACCTGGGAAGAAGCTGATCCCAGTCCTGACAAACATCTCCGGCGTATCAGTGACATAAAACTCATGAACCGGTTTTTCATCACCGTCTTTCAATAAGTTGCCGGCCCTTAAGACCCCCATTACTTCGATTGCCGTTTCTTCAGCAGAGTCCACCAACAGCACCCAGTCGCCTAAGACTTTTCTTATCACGTCTTTTAGCAAGGGGTAATGGGTACAGCCCAGTATTAGGGTATCAATCTTTGCATCCTGGAGTCCCTGGAGGTAACGTTCGGCGGTCATGAATGCGATATTGTTATCTGTCCATCCTTCTTCAACCAGAGGGACGAATAGGGGGCATGCCTGGCTGACTATTTCTATTTCAGGGTCTATCATCTTAATTGAGTGAGAGTAAGCTCTGCTTCTTATTGTCCTTTCTGTACCTATCACCCCTATTTTCTTTCGTTTGGTAACCTTTACGGCCTTTCTTGCCCCTGGTTCCATAACCCCTACAATAGGAAGACTGTACCTATCCCTTAAAGTGGCAAGCCCAACAGCAGAGACCGTATTACAAGCTATGACCAGGAGTTTTATGTTCTTACCTAATAAGAATTTTGCATTCTCAAGAGAATATCTGATTACCGTATCCGCTGATCTTATACCATAGGGGACTCTCGCCGTATCTCCTAAATAGATAGTATCTTCCTTCGGAAGGATAGCCACTATCTCTTTTAAGACCGTTAATCCGCCAATACCCGAATCGAAAACCCCTATAGCTCCATTCATGTCTCACAACCTCTATGCAAAGGCTATAAATGTAGGTTAAATCCTTGGAATTGTCAAGGATAATTGAATTCCGAACTACTCATGATCACCGAGTTTGGACTTCTCAATCGTGGTTTTAGGGAAGAAAGTGGTTGACAATACACAAAAAAATCGTTAAAAATAGCGTAGATAAAATTTAGGTATCTTTGGACAGAAGGTGAAGGTTCGCCATCAAGACTGCAAAGAGAACGGAAGGTATGCATGACGTTCTTCTTTGCATCTGATCCCTTACGATTGAAGAGGTGGTTGAGGTGGAATTCGAGGTTGTGATAGGGTTGGAGGTTCACGCCCAGCTACTAACCGAAAGTAAGATATTTTGTAATTGCTCGACGGTATTTGGCGCAGAGCCGAATACTCACATATGCCCAATATGTTTGGGGATGCCCGGGGTACTTCCTGTCTTGAACAAGAAAGTGGTGGATTTCGCGTTGAAGGTTGCATTGGCTACCCATTGTGAGATTGCATCTTACAGTGTTTTTTCCAGAAAGAACTATTTCTATCCTGATCTGCCAAAGGGGTACCAGATATCCCAGTATGAGTTACCCCTCGCCCAACACGGATATGTTGACATAATTACTGATGGTCAACCGAAGAGGATAGGGATCACACGGATCCATATGGAAGAAGATGCGGGAAAGCTCCTCCACGATGAAGGGACGGGGTCTGTCTCTTATAGCTATGTGGATTTGAACAGGACAGGTGTTCCCCTAATTGAGATAGTGAGTGAACCGGACATCAGAACATCTCAGGAGGCATCTGAATACTTAAAGAACTTGAGGAGCATCCTGCGGTACATCGAGGTTTGTGACGGCAATATGGAGGAAGGGAGTTTTCGGTGCGATGCAAACATATCACTCCGCCCAGTTGGACGGCAGGAACTTGGGACCAAAACCGAGCTGAAAAACATGAACTCCTTCAAGAATGTTCAGAGGGCCCTCGAGTATGAGGTCAGAAGACAGAGAAATGTCCTCGACGAGGGAGGCGAAGTTATTCAGGAGACAAGGTTATGGGATGCAACCAGGGAGGTTACCTTACCGATGCGAGGTAAAGAAGAGGCCCATGATTATAGATACTTCCCAGAACCTGACCTTGCTCCTTTGGTAGTCGATGATCAATGGATCGAAGAGAAGAGAAAAAGCCTGCCGGAGTTACCCGATGAGAAAAGAACCCGATTTGTGAAGGAGTATGATGTCCCTGAATACGATGCTGCGATCCTTACCGCATCCAAACCCCTGGCGGATTATTATGAAGAGTGCGTGAGGTTGTGCCCCTCCACTAAATTGGTAAGTAACTGGGTGATGGGGGAGCTATTGCGGCAATTAAAGAGAGACGATCGCGAGGTGGAGGAGTGTCCGGTAACACCCCAGCATATGGCTAGTCTCTTGAAGATGATAGAAGATGGTACCATAAGCGGAAAGATAGCTAAGGCTGTGTTCGAAGAGATATACCTGACCGGTAAAAATCCAGATAAGATAGTACGGGAAAAGGGTCTAGTGCAGGTGAGTGATGAACAAGAGTTGGATAAGATAGTTGATAAAGTTTTAACGGAGAACGGCAAGGAGGTCCAAGACTATAAGAATGGAAAGTCAAAGCTGCTTGGTTTCTTTGTAGGACAGGTAATGAAGGAGACAAAGGGCAGGGCCAATCCTAAATCGGTTAATGATATACTGAGAAAGAAACTTAGTCTGTGAGGAGAACCTATGGCTATGGCATTTAGAACTGTTGAATGGAAGGGTGATGCAGTAGTACTGATTGACCAAACCAGATTGCCCAATGATGAGGTTTATATTGAATGCGGGGATTACCTCTCTGTTGCAAGGGCCATTAAGGATCTGAAGGTTCGAGGCGCCCCGGCTATCGGGGTTGTTGCTGCTATGGGGGTTGCATTGGGTGCAAAGGGTATAAAGACGGATGACCGCGGGGAGTTTATGGCTGAGTTAAAGGAAATCTGTGAAGTTCTGTCAAAGACTCGTCCTACAGCGGTCAATCTATTCTGGGCGATCGACAGGATGATGGCTATTGCTAAAGCTTATAATGACATAGATTTAGAAGGGTTAAGAGGGCTTCTTGAAGTTGAGGCCCTGAAGATTTATGAGGATGACATCGCTATCAACCAACAGATCGGCATTAACGGAAAGGTCTTTATTAATGACAACGATGCTATTCTTACCCATTGTAACGCAGGCGCCCTTGCTACGGCTGGTTTCGGCACCGCTCTGGGTGTTGTTCGGGCAGCATGGAAGGAAAGGAAGAATATCAGGATATTCGCAGATGAAACACGTCCGCTTCTGCAAGGAGCAAGGTTGACTGCCTGGGAACTGATGAAAGATGATATACCGGTAACCCTCATAACCGATAACATGGCTGGTCATATTATGAAAAAGAAGATGATAGATCTGGTTATAGTAGGAGCAGACAGGATTGCGGCAAACGGAGACGTGGCAAATAAGATAGGTACTTACACTGTAGCGGTTTTAGCCAAAGAACATGGGATCCCGTTTTATGTGGCTGCTCCGACATCTACCTTCGATCTAACCCTTAGTAACGGGGATGAAATCCCGATTGAGGAGAGGAATGAGAAGGAGGTAAAATATATTGGAAGTACACGGATAGCTCCGAAAGATGTAAAGGTCTTAAACCCTGCCTTTGATGTCACACCTAACGAGCTTGTCACGGCAATTATTAGCGAGATGGGGGTTGCGACCAAGCCGTATTTAGATAATTTGAAGGGATTAAAAGAGGGCGGTAAGGAATGGATATAAGAAGGTTGACGTTTCATGCATTGTGGTATGGTTTGGCCAACCTCTATCTGTCTTTGTAATCCCTTTCAAAGGAGGATATAATCTTTATGGTAGACATGGTAAAGAAGATATGGATGGATGGGAGCTTTGTTGATTGGGAAGATGCTAATGTGCATGTCTTGAGCCATACTTTGCATTACGGGCTGGGGGCCTTTGAAGGCATTCGGTGTTATCTCTGCGATGATGGAAGATCTGAAATATTCAGACTTAAGGAACATGTGGACCGTTTTTTCAAATCAGCCCATATTGGACAAATTACAATCCCTTTCACAAAGGAGAAGATAAGCAGTGCGATCATAGAAACCGTCAAGGTCAATGAATTAAAAGAGAGCTATATACGCCCTCTTGTATTCATTGGTTCTGGAGCCATGGGTATCCACCCTAAGGATAACCCAGTCAGAGTTGCCATTGCTGTTTGGAAGTGGGGAGCTTATTTAGGTGATGAAGGACTAGAAAAAGGGATAAGGGTTAAGACCTCATCTTTTACCCGCCATCATGTGAATATCATGATGACAAAGGCAAAGATATGTGGAAACTATGTAAATTCGGTCTTGGCAAAAAGGGAAGTGATTCAAGACGGTTATGACGAGGCAGTGATTCTGGATACCGAGGGGTATGTGTGTGAAGCGACAGGAGAAAATATCTTTATTGTTGAGAATGGTGATTTGAAGACCCCCCCTCTTACATCCGTACTGCCTGGGATCACAAGGGATTCAATTATATCCATCGCATTGGATCGGGGGATAAAGGTAATACAGGAGAGGTTTACCAGGGACGAACTTTATACTGCAAATGAGGCTTTCTTTACAGGGACAGCGGCAGAGGTTACCCCCATACGAGAAGTGGATAATAGAGACATCGGTAACGGTAAACCCGGCGAGATTACTAAGACCCTCCAAAGTACATTCTTTGACATAATACGTGGGAAAGAGAAGAAGTACGAAGATTGGTTAACGTATATCTGAGTAGTTTTTCAATAAAGTCGTGTTAATGTCATTGCGAGCGAAGCGAAGCAATCTACCTTGGCAATTTTGTTCGAGATCATAAAAGGGAAAATTTTAACTGCATAGATACACCCCGTAAGCAATCAATCTTTAGATTGCCTTTCAGCTTAGGGACTAGGCCGAAATAACTTCATCAAGTTGGCGTTCAGATTTATAGATTTCCATATATTTAATTTCACGGCGTTATCGGTCGGAATCCTCGACGACGTACTCAATGTACGACTTACTCTGATTCCTCCCTCTGGCCTTGTGAAATTTAATATCTGAAAATCTATAGGTTAGATTTGTTTGATCTGAAAATGTAAAACCGCAGGAATAGTCGAAATACTTTGAGGATTTTATGTTTGAAGATCGGCCAAAGCCTGCCCTCGACCCCGATCGGGGGCAGGCCTGAAGATGAGATGCACAAATGCGGAAGTTATTTCGGCCTTGCCCCTTAGGGACTTTGATGACTAGAGACGATTATAAAATAGCCTACATCGAAAATTTAATAGAGATGAACAAATCTGAAGAGATTGCTCGGTTTTTATCTGATTTTCATCCCGCTGATATAGCCGCGTTGATCGACAACCTTGAAAAAGAAGAAAAAAGGGGAGTGTTTTCTTCACTTACCGTGGAGACTGCCTCTGAGGTCATCGTAAAGGTGGACGAGACTTCGAGACGACAGATATTACGTCGATTATCCAGCGACAAATTGACTGAGATTGTGGATGAGATGGAAACGGATGATGCGGCTGATATCATAGGAGAATTGTCGGATGATCGGGCAACATCGATATTAGAAGAGATTGGTCAGGAAGAATCCAAGGAGGTTCAGAAACTTCTCCTATACGGTAAAGAGACGGCCGGCGGAATAATGCAGACCGAGCTGGTGTCAGTTAAAGACTGTGTTGATGTGGAATATGCTATCAATCATATAAGGTCCTTTGGTGAGAGAGTGGAAGATTTCCACAATGTCTTTGTTACTAACGAGGAAAACAAACTAACAGGAATATTACCACTTCGTAAGCTAATCCTGGCCACTGCGAACGCCAAGATATCAGATATAATGACTGTTGATCCGGTAATAGTTGACGTCAATGTTGATCAAGAGGAAGTAGCAAAGTTGATCCAGAAATACGATCTGGTGTCCATCCCTGTGATCGATACGTCAGGTACTCTTTTGGGCAGGATTACAATTGATGATGTGGTTGACGTGATGGAGGAAGAGACCTCAGAGGATTTTATGAAGATGGCCGGTATGGGGGAGGTCGAAGAGCTGGTATATGGCCCGAAGGTCTTTAAGATTTCGCAAAAGAGGTTACCGTGGCTGTTGATAAACCTGGCAGGCGGTTTATTTACAGGTTATCTGATGTGGTTTTTTAAGGTTACTATTGAGAATGCTCTGACTTTGGTGACTTTTATCCCTGTCATTACAGGTATGGGTGGAAACGTGGGTATCCAGGCGTCTTCTATTGTGGTCCGGGGCATGGCCATAGGGCGGATCGAGCTTGCTCATATTCGGAGTGTACTATTCAAAGAGGTAAGGATAGGCGCCATAATGGGTTTTGCTTGCGGGGGGGTAGTGGGGTTAGTTGCTCCGTTTTGGCATGGCACCGTTGTTTTAGGGCTAATAGTCGGGTTTGCCATGTTTACTGCAATCACGGTGGCGGCAATGATGGGTACCTTAATACCGGCTTTATTTAAAAAGATGAATATTGATCCGGCCATCGCCTCCGGGCCATTTGTTACAACTGCTAATGACATTACAGGTATTCTTATCTATTTTTCTATTGCCACAATGTCTTTGAAGTATATTGTTTGACCCCTAATTGAAAGGAATTGGATGGTTTCCTACTATAGATTTTCAGATATTAAATTTCACAAGGCCAGAGGGAGGAATCCGAGTAAGTCGTACATTGTAGTATGTCGTCGAGGGTTCCGACCGATAACGCAGTGAAATTTAATATATGGAAATCTATATATCACAGCTTAGGGCTCAAAGGAGTTTTTATATGCCCACTTATAGGACCGAGGCTATTGTTATTCGGTCTATGGATTTTAGCGAATCCGATAAGATTGTAAGCTTCTTTACCCGAAGTTTTGGGAAATTGAGAGGTATTGCAAAAGGGGCGAAGAAGAGCAAAAAGAGGTTTAGGAATAAACTTGAGCTGTTTTCCCATGTCAGTCTCCTTTTCTTTGAGAGGAACCCCCTTGGGTTAGCGAGGATAAATGACTGCAGCATCATCAGACCACATGCGGGAATTTGTGAAGACATCAAGAAGGTCGCGTATGGCAGCTATTTCGTTGAGTTGATCGATGGATTAGTTGCTGATAGAGAAAGGAACGAAGCGGTCTTTGATCTCTTGGCTGATTCATTGTCCCTGATTGATTGTCATGGGCCGGGCATGCAGATCGCAAGGATATTTGAGATTCGTTTCCTCTCTCTCCTCGGATACCAACCTCAATTAGAAGGGTGTGTGATCTGTGGGCAGAGGTTGTCAAAGAAGGAGAGGTTTTTTTTTAGTCCGGTTAAAGGGGGCATTGTGTGTGGCGGATGCTTGAGATGCTCGTCTGGCCTGAAAGAACTTTCACCCACATCACCGGGGACTTTGAGGATATTACTTTCAGCCCGGAATATGGATTTTAAGAAGATCCATCGGTTGATATTTTCACAACAAGCCTTAAGGGAGAGTGAGGAAGCCCTGACTAATTTTATACGGTGGCATATGGGAAAAGAGCTAAATTCCATGAAATTCTTGAAGAAAATTCACAGTTTCGATAATTTTATAGTAGCTTCTCAAAAAGATCGGGGATGAGTCGCGCAAAGTGCACTTCTGGACGGATACTAGCATAGAAGAGATGCCACCAGAGAAAAGTATGGATGATTTTAATGAGTTCGATGAAAGAGGAAATAGTCTGGTCCATAGTGGGTCTTTCACTATAGTAAACAAACTGGGGGTACATGTTCGGCCTGCAACAAAGCTTGTCAAGACAGCCAATATGTTTGAGGCAAATATTTTTATCAAAAAGAATGAACTAAAGATTGACGCAAAGAGCATTCTGGGGATATTGATGTTAGCCGCTTCGCAGGGAAGTATGATTATTGTGGAGGCTGAAGGTAAAGATGCCAAAGAAGCTGTCCATGGGTTGGGTTGTTTGATAGAGGATGGATTCGGAGAAGAGTAAGGATGGGACGAATAAGTAAGGAAGACCGCATCATAAAGGGGGTAGAAGGTTCCCCTGGAATAGTAATAGGGAAAGCCCAACCAGTTTATCGAAACAAGGTGAATGTTTTTGCATATCGACTTATCGCTGAAACCGAGGTGCCTTCGGAAGAAGAACGTTTTATGAACGCTGTTGAAATATCCAAGGAGCAGTGTCAACGCGCAAAGGATGATATCCTCAGTCAAGATGCAAAAGAGGTGGCTCATATTATGGATGCACACCTGATGATCCTTGAGGACAGGATGCTTATTGAAGAGACCCAAAAAAGGATAAAAGAGGAAAAGATAAATGCCGAATGGGCTTTGGAGATTACCTTGCAAAAGCTTATTCGGACGTTTAAAGAGATGGATGATGAGTATTTGAAAGCTAGAAAGAGTGACATCGGTCATGTTGGAGCAAGGATATTCAGGAACCTCCTAGGGGAGAAGGATGAGAGCTTTTTTAATTTAAAAGAGAAGGTTATTGTCGTTGCTCATGATCTGTCCCCGGCTGATACAGTCCGGATAAGCAAGGATAAGGTTATTGGGTTTGTCACTGATATAGGTGGAAAGACCTCTCATACGACAATCATGGCAAGGGCACTAGAGATACCGGCCGTGGTTGGCCTGGAGAAGGTTACTGAAGAGGTAGAGAGAGGAGACTCCCTAATAGTCGATGGTACGACTGGGATTGTAATAATAAATCCTTCAAAGAAGGTATTAAACGAGTATTTAGAGAAGAAGAGGGTTTACGAAAGTCTGGAGAAAGAACTCTTCAAGTATAAAGACTTACCTGCTCAAACATTGGATGGGTACAAGGTCAAAGTTGTGGCGAATATAGAATTAATTGAGGAAATCCCGTCTGTTTTAGAACATGGGGCCGAAGGGGTGGGCCTATACCGGACCGAGTTCTTGTACCTGAATCGAAAGGAACCACCATCAGAGGAAGAACACTTTCAAGCCTATAAGGTTGTTGTGGAGCGGTTACATCCTTATTCGGCGACTATACGAACCGTGGATATTGGTGGGGATAAATTTGCTTCCCTTCTTGAACTCGCCAGAGAGATGAACCCTGCTCTGGGCCTTAGGGCAATTAGGTTCTGCCTGAGAGAGGTGGAAACATTCAAGACTCAACTGAGGGCTATCTTGAGGGCTAGTAATTTTGGTAAGGTCAAGGTTATGTTTCCTATGATCTCAGGGGTTCGTGAGATTTTGCAAACAAAAGAGATATTAGAAGAGGTGAAATTAGAACTAAAGGCCACCGGGATTCCATTCGACAACAATATAAAAATTGGAATAATGATAGAGATACCCTCGGCTGTCACCCTGGCTGATCTACTGGCCAGGGAGGTGGATTTCTTCAGCATTGGAACCAATGATCTCATCCAGTATTCATTGGCTATCGATAGGGTGAATGAGCATGTCAGCTACCTTTATGAACCACTACACCCGGCAGTACTTAGGGCGGTAAAACGCGTGGTTGAGTGTGGACACAGCGCGGGCATCAAGGTGGGAATGTGCGGAGAGATGGCTGGAGTACCATTACATATGCCTATACTTTTGGGCTTGGGTTTGGATGAATTGAGCATGAATGCCCTATCAGTCCTAGAGGTTAAGAAGATTATTCGGTCTTTGACTTATAAAGAGTCAAAAGAGCTATTAGATAATGTCATGGAATTTACCACAGCTTCAGATATCAGATCGTTTGTCAAAGAAGAGATGCTAAAGCGTTTTCCTATGGATTTTGGGGTATTAAAAAATAGGGGTTGATTACAATGAAAGAGTCATAACCCATCTACTGAGAACTGTTAGGAGGGAGATTTTTATGTCAATGAAAAGTTTTTTCTTTACTTCAGAATCGGTAACAGAAGGACATCCTGATAAGATAGCCGACCAGATATCCGATTCTGTTCTAGACACAATTATAGCTGAAGACCCTAAAGGGAGGGTGGCTTGTGAGACCTTGGTCACAACCGGGATGGCGATAATAGCAGGGGAGATTACCACTACTTGCTATGTAGATATGCCGAGGATAGTAAGGGAGACGATCAGAGATATTGGGTACAATGACTCGGCTATGGGTTTTGACTGGAAAACATGCGCGGTGATTACCTCTATCGATCAGCAATCACCGGATATAGCCCTCGGCGTAGATAAATTAAACACAAAAGAACAGGGGGCAGGTGATCAGGGTTTGATGTTTGGCTTTGCCTGTGACGAGACCCCGGAGTTGATGCCCATGCCGATAACCTTTGCCCACAAGCTCACCATGAGGTTGGGCCAGGTCAGGAAGGAGCGCATACTGGATTTTCTAAGGCCGGATGGGAAATCCCAGGTCACTATCGAGTACATAGAAAATAAGCCCATAAGGATTGATGCGGTAGTTATATCTTCCCAGCACAGTCCGGATGTAAAATATGAATCGTTAAAGGAAGGGATAATCGAAGAGGTTATCAAGAAGGTCATCCCCCAGGATCTTTTAGATAAAGAGACCAAGTACTACATCAACCCCACCGGACGATTTGTCGTTGGCGGGCCTCAAGGTGACTGTGGCCTGACCGGCAGGAAGATAATCGTCGACACCTATGGGGGGCAGGGGAGTCACGGCGGCGGATGCTTTTCCGGTAAGGACCCATCTAAGGTGGATAGAAGCGCCTCGTACATGGCGCGTTATGTAGCTAAGAATATAGTAGCGGCGGGGTTGGCAAAAAGATGCGAGGTTCAACTGGCCTATGCGATTGGTGTAGCAAACCCTGTCTCAGTGATGATAAATACCAACGGGACGGGTACAATACCTACGGACAGGATAGCGGAGATAGTTAGGGATACTTTCATTTTGAAGCCTGCAGGGATAATTGAACAACTTGATCTGCTGAGGCCAATATATAAAAAAACGGCAAGCTACGGCCATTTTGGGAGGACAGACCCGGATTTTACATGGGAAAAGACCGATAAGATTGACCTGTTAAGAAGAGCTGCAGGTATATAATCAGTGAATCATCGTGCATTAGTGGGGAGATTCTGCTGATTCGTTGCTCATACCTCAAATGAATGATTTTTTAGATACTAGATACTAGATACTAGATACTAGATACTAGATACTAGATACTAGATACTAGGTGTTGGTTTATTGAAATTTTTCAAATAGATACCCGACACTTAAAACCTAAGTTCTAATGGCTGTTCGAGTGGATTACCCCGGTAATACGCGATGAACCTAATTAGTGTCTGTCCAGAAATGAGATAGTTTCTGCAAGGTCAAGGAAGACGAAGATTTTAACCGCAGGAATACATAGAGTATTTTGAGGATAAAAATCTGAGTCTGACCTGTCTGTGTGCTACGCACAGGCAGGCGTAGAGATTGCGAAAAATAGTTATTTATGGATGGGCACTATTAGATAAGGAGGTTGAAATGGATTTTGATATCAAGGATATAAACCTTGCAGAAAAGGGAAGACTACGGATTGAATGGGCGAACAAGAGCATGCCTGTCTTGAATTCAATAAGGGAGAGGTTTGAAAAGGAAAAGCCCTTGGAGGGGGTAAGGTTGGCTGCCTGTCTCCATGTCACTACTGAAACCGCCAGTTTGATGAGAACATTGAAGGCGGGGGGAGCCTCCGTTGTTGTTTGTGCATCCAACCCTCTAAGCACACAGGACGATGTAACCGCATCTTTGGTAAAAGACTTTGAGATCCAGGTGTATGCAAAGAAGGGGGAAGATAACGAGACATATTACCGACATATCCATTCTTCACTGGATATAAAGCCTATGATTACCATGGATGATGGCGCTGATTTGGTCTCTACGATACACTCCGAAAGGACCGAGCTGATTGACGGCATAGTCGGTGGGACTGAAGAGACTACCACTGGAATCATAAGGCTTCGAAGCATGGCAGAAGAAGGGGTTTTAAGGTTCCCCATTATAGCAGTCAATGATGCGAACACAAAACACTTTTTTGATAACCGCTATGGAACGGGGCAGAGCACCATAGACGGGATCCTTCGATCCACAAACCGTCTCTTGGCAGGGTCCGTCTTCGTAGTCTGTGGATATGGCTGGTGTGGCAGAGGTGTAGCTATGAGGGCCAGAGGGATGGGCGCCAATGTTGTAGTGACCGAAGTAAACCCCTTGAGAGCCCTTGAGGCTGTAATGGACGGATACAGGGTAATGCCTATCGCAGATGCAGCCAAAATAGGAGATTTCTTTGTTACCCTTACAGGTGATATCAGTGTTATAAGAAAAGAGCATTTCCTTACTATGAAGGACGGCGCCATTGTAGCTAACTCCGGTCATTTCAATGTGGAGTTGGAATTGAAAGGACTCGAAGAGATCGCCCCGACCAGAAAAAGCATTAGAGACTCTCTTGATGAGTTTTCTCTTGCCGATGGCCGTAACATATATATACTTGGCGAAGGGAGACTCGTTAACCTTGCGGCAGCAGAAGGACATCCCTCATCTGTTATGGACATGAGCTTTGCAAATCAGGCATTATCTGCAGAATACCTGGTCAAGGGAGGTGAGAAATTCGAGAATAAGGTATACAAAGTTCCCACAGAGATAGATGATAGTATAGCAAAGCTGAAGCTTGAATCCATGAATGTGGAGATAGATACTCTGACAGAAGAGCAGGAACGGTATCTAGCATCGTGGGAGATGGGAACGTAGTGTAAGGGATAAGGGACGAGGACTACTTGAGGAAGTTATTTCGGCCTCGTCCCTAAAGAACAAGGTCAGGGGGAGAGGTCTACCCGATATTCAAAAGTCGCCATAATATTCAGCCTGTCAATCTCCATCTTCTGAGGGATTGGGTAGTAGGGCGCTGCATGTCTCACCGCATTCATCGCCCCGTTATCAAGAACCTGAAACCCTGAAGATTGTAGGAGTCGAAGCCCGACTAGGTTACCACCCCTCAAAATTGAAAACATCAGGGTTAGCCTTCCTTGGGTCTCTTCTTTTCTTGCCTCAGAAGGATATTGCCATGCCAATTCGATTTTCCTTTTGATCCTCGATGAGTAGGATACATATTTGGGGTTTCTTGTATTGAGTAGTATCGTGTCTTCTCTTTTTTGGGGGGAGGACTTCCGGTGGTGGTAACTTTTGGCAACTACACTTGGTTTGATATGCTTGGCAGGTGACTTTCTTGGTCTTTGCGCCGTTCTTTTGGTATTCGTCAATTTAGGGGGAGACTTTTTTGGAGTATTCTCTTTACGGGGTTCTTCTTTAGTGGTCAGGGATGTAATTTCGACCCTGAGTGTATGGTTTTTGTCTTTTATATGTTTGAAGCTGAGGTTTCCTACAAGGAATATGATGCATAGATGGGTCGCGATGGATAGAAAGAAGAATACCTTGAAACTATCTTTACCCATGAGATATTTCTATTATACCATCTAAAACTGAACGTCTACTTGTGGAAGTTGTTTCGGTCTAGCCCCTAAGCTTTGATAGTCAAGGGTTGAGGCGAGACAACCTCTGATCTATGGCATACATGAAAACCTATAGATTTTCAGATATTAAATTTCACAAGGCCAGAGGGAGGAATTCGAGTAAGTCGTACATTGTAGTACGTCGTCGAGGATTCCGACCGATAACGCAGTGAAATTTGATATATGGAAATCTATATATGCTGTGAAACACACCTGAAGTTGATCCTTCAATTGTACTGCTTGGCTTCCTGCAGCTTTTCCTCAGTAAAATCCCAGGTCGTGTTATGAGGGGGCAAGGGCTCTTTGAAGAAATCAGGAAGTCTATCCTGAGCCTTGGTGAAACCGGCCCTTATGTTAAACTCATTTTCGTCTTTGAGAACCGAGGTCCCTAGTTTCAGCAGATCATCGGGAGAAAGGCTGAGGCCATAGCGGGCGTTTAGCATATCAACAATGGTTTGAAGGCCGTCTTCATTTTCCAGGACAGCGAAGGCGACAAAAAGGCATAGCCCCACACTATCTATGGCGGCTGTGGCAATCTGGAGGTTCTTAGAGACATCTATATTTCCCTCTTTTTTCAAAGGGTCCACATCGCCTCCCACCTTCAAGATGTTTTGGGCTACCGCATAACCTGCGGTGTGATCCGCACCCATAGCGGACGTGCAATAGGTGACCCCCACACCCTTGATTGCTCTGGGGTCATAGGCCGGAAGCGCCTGTCTTTTCACTACAGGAACACGGTCTACGCCGAGGGCCTGGCCGGTAAACGCTGATCCGTTTCCGATAATCTTTCCGAGAGGCTCATGTGTTAGGACCTTTCTCAGGAGATCGATGGCGGCCTTACCGTCTCCCCAGGGGATCAATCCGCCCTCCATGGCCACACCTAGGGCCACTCCGGTTTCTATCGTGTCCAGGCCAATATCATCGCACAAACAGTCGAGCATGGCAATGTCGTCTATGTCCTTGATAGTGGTGTGGGCGCCAAATGCCCAAATAGTTTCGTATTCAAACCCTGATGTGAGAAAATTGCCGTCCTTATCGTGATATACATTGGAGCAGTTGATTATGCACCCAGGGTGGCAGCCTTCCTGGGTCTTGCCCCCTCGCTTTTCTATCAGCTCAACTATCCTTTCGCCGCTGATATCTTGGGCGTATTCAAAACGGCCGGAACGGAAATTCTTAGTGGGTAGGGCTCCGGCCTCATTAACGATATTGATAAGCACAGCCGTACCGTAAGTTGGCAATCCCCGGCTGGTAATCGGATGGCTTTTCAGTATTTCAATCCATCTTCGATTTGCGGCCTTAAACGATTCGGGGTCGGTGATGGGTACTTTCTCCGCACCGGTATCGTCCACCACGATCGCCTTTACTCCTTTGGACCCCATAAGGGCTCCTAACCCTCCCCTACCAGCGGCACGCCCAGGCCGGCCACTAGGGTCAGCAAATTGAATAGAGGCTGACGTAAGACGCTGTTCCCCTGCATGGCCTATACTCATGACCCCCACCTTATTGCCATGCTTTTTCCATAGCTTCTTCATGGTCTCGGCATTCCCTAGTCCTACATATTCATCGGCAGGTAATATCTCAACAGAGTTATTCTTAATGACAATGATACAAAATCTATGATCTTCTGTTTGATCTTCCAAGACTACCGCCTTAATATCAAGCTTCGCCAGCTTTTGGGAAACGAGTCCGCCGGAGTTGCTCTCTTTAATTCCGCCCGTAAGGGGAGATTTACCACCTACCGAGATCCTTCCCGAGTTGGCAGCTGTTGTACCGGACAACAGTCCAGGGGCAATAACCAGTTTATTGAATTTACTCAAGGGATGACATGTGGGTGGAACCTCATTGAGGATAATCCGCGATGTAAGCGCTCGTCCTCCCAAGGATACCACATCCTCACCTGGGTTTTGAAAGGTATGTGTTTTTTTCCTTAGATCGATTCGCAATATTCCAGACATGATCCCCTCCAGCTTTTAATCCTCAAAATACTCTATGTATTCCTGCGATTAAAATCTTCGTCTTCCTTGACCTTGCAAAAACCATCTCATTTATGGATGGACACTATTTAAATAAAAAACCTCTCCCAGATACGCCAATGATGTTAAATCCAGGAGAGGTTGTCATTTCCTCTGGGGTTCTTTAGAATATAAGATTGTCATCTACTTTCTAATACTATAATAACAAGAGTAATAGAAAAAAACAAGAAGAAATGTAACTCGGAAAACGCAGTTGGCCGTTGTACAAGCCGCGTAAAGGGGCACTTTCAAGAGATAAACCCTGGAAAGGATGAATTTTTTATTTGACAAATTCTTATAAGTTATGCCAATATATGTTTTTTAAACAGACGTTGAGAGGGCGATTAACTCAGCGGGAGAGTGCTACCTTCACACGGTAGAAGTCACTGGTTCAAACCCAGTATCGCCCACCAATAAAAACAGGGACTTACGTCAAATACGTTTGGCCCTGTTCTTGGTTTTGCCGTATTAAGTAGAGTGCCTATCCATAAATTGCGGAAAATAGCCATTTGTGGATGGACACTATAGATTTTCAGATATTTAATTTCACAAGGCCAGAGGGAGGAATCCGAGTAAGTCGTACATTGAGTACGTCGTCGAGGATTTCGACCGATAACGCCGTGAAAGTTAATATATGAAAATCTATAGCTAAGGGACGGGGACGAAATAACTTCCCCATTTGTGCATCTCATCTTCAGGCCAGCTTGTCCCAGACGATACTGTTCAGAGTCCAAAATTAGTGAATACTCAAGGTTAAAAGGAGGATTAACACGATGAAAAGGCACCCTCAAATCTTGTTAGCGTCAATCATTTCTTTAATTCTTGCAATCAGTATTAATACAGCCAAGGCTACAGAGAGAGAAACCGGGTCTCATCTAAGTATTAAGGAATCGGGCCTGGGCGTGGGGGTAGAGAATCGGACGTTGATGGGTGCCGGTGATACCTTTGAGGAGGGGTCAAAGGTGTACTTCTTCACCTGGATTCTTGGAGGTCAAGCAGACGAGCATGTTACACATGTATGGATTCAAGAACAAGAGGAAAGGTTCAGCATTGATCTGAACATTGGTGGTCCATCTTGGCGAACCTGGTCAAACAAGACCCTACACCCCGGATCCGTAGGCAACTGGCTGGTAGAGGTGCGTGATGGATCAGGAAGGGTCCTTGAAAGCATGAGCTTTAAGTGCATCCCCAGTATATAGGTTTCCATATATTTAATTTCACGGCGTTATCGGTCGGATTCCTCGACGACGTACTAAATGTACGACTTACTCGGATTTCTTCCTCTGGCCTTGTGAAATTTAATATCTGAAAACCTATAGGTCTTGTTCTTTTACAAACCACGGACACGAGTTTAAACTTGATGAGGGAATAGTTGTTTTGTTCGTCTATTCTTGGCTCGGAGATCAGATTTGAAGGAAGGAAAGGTTTATCTTATAGGTGCCGGCCCAGGTGACCCTGGCTTGATAACCTTAAAGGGTATAGAATGTATTGAAAAGGCAGATGTGGTAGTTTACGACTACCTTGCTAACCCCAAACTTCTTGAATATCGCAAGGAAGATGCGGAACTCATTTATGTAGGGAAGAAGGGGGGAGACCATACTTGCTCCCAATCCCACATAAACAGTATTATTATCCAAAGGGCGAAGGCCGGTAAGGTGGTTGCCCGCATCAAAGGAGGGGATCCTTTTATATTTGGGAGGGGTGGAGAAGAGGCACAGGAGATGGCCGAAGAACAGGTCAGGTTTGAGATAGTGCCGGGTGTAACTTCTGCTATCTCGGTTCCTGCCTATGCCGGCATCCCCCTTACCCACCGAGATTTTACCTCTACTGTTGCATTTATCACTGGTCACGAGCGCCCCAAGAAAGGTAAGTCAGCTATAGACTGGAGCAAGATCTCAACAGGTATAGGAACTCTGGTTTTTCTGATGGGGGTAAAGAACCTTCCCGAGATTGTCAGTAATTTGACGGAAAACGGCAGGGATCCCAAGACCCCTGTGGCCATTATAAGATGGGGAACACTTGGTAAACAGGATACCTTAATAGGTAATCTGGAGACAATTGTAGAATTGGGGGCAAAGAGAAACTTTGTTCCTCCTGCTATAATCATAGTTGGAGAGGTGGTTAAGTTAAGAGATGAACTCAATTGGTTTGAAACTAAACCATTATTCGGCAGAAGGATTGCTGTTACCAGAGCTAGGGGGCAGGCGAGCGAATTTAGCAAACTCCTAAGAGAGCACGGCGCTGAGCCTATAGAATTTCCAACCATTAAAGTAACCTCCCCTGAAAGCTTTGATGCGTTGGATGAGGCTATTGATAACCTGGAAAGCTACGATTGGTTAATCCTGACCAGTTCCAACGGCGTAAGGTTCTTCCTCGAAAGGCTGAAGGTCAGAGACAGGGATATTCGTGATTTAAAAGGCATAAAGATCTGTGCCATCGGACCTGGGACCGCAGGGGAAATAGAGAAACTTGCCATTAAGGTTGACTTTGTGCCGACCGAATACAGGGCAGAGGCGATCGTTGATGGACTGAAGATAAGCGGTATAAAAGGGAAGAATTTCCTTTTGCCAAGGGCTGAAGAAGCAAGAGAGGTTCTTCCTCGGGAGATTCGTAACTTTGGGGGGAGCGTTGATGTAGTGACTGCCTACAGGAGTGTTACACCCATAAATGATAGAGAAAAGATGAAGGATCTTCTCAAAGAAGGGAAAATAGATCTCATCACGTTTACCAGCTCTTCGACGGTAAGAAACTTTACTGAGATATTTGATGGCGATGAGGTTACATCACTCATAAAAGGGATAACTGTAGCCAGTATCGGCCCTATAACTGCAGAAACCGCAGGTAATCTTGGTATAAAGACCGTTATTATGCCCAAGAAGTATACTATAGCTGCTTTGACAGAGGCGATAGTAAGTTATTTTTCCC
>Ga0209345_10002390_pt1 | contig 20793 bp, 16 predicted proteins | sample Cruoilmetagenom7_FD_187294 | JGI IMG/M metagenome (GOLD analysis project Ga0209345, IMG submission 187294) | Oil polluted marine microbial communities from Coal Oil Point, Santa Barbara, California, USA - Sample 7 (SPAdes) (version 2) | ecosystem: Environmental > Aquatic > Marine > Oil seeps ... | reverse complement strand
GCGCGCCGATCTGGATCGCGGGGGGCGTCGCTTCAGCTTCAATGCCTTCATCATCACGGCGGGCGTCATCTGCCTGTGTTTTGCCGCCATGACCTTCGTCGCCGCCAACTGGGACCAGATGAGCCGGCTTGGCCGCCTTGCGCTGGTGATACTGGCGCTGTGGGCGGCTTGGGGGGCCGCCCTCTGGACTGGGTTGCGCGGGTTGCACTGGTGGCATCAGGCGCTGATCGTGCTGGCCTGCGGAATGTTCGGCGCGGGCATCATGCTGGTCAGCCAGATCTATCACATCCAGGGCAATGCCGCCGATGCGGTCTGGCTCTGGGCTTTGGGCACGTTGCTGGCGGCGGCGCTGACGCGCGGCGCGATGGCGCTGGTGCTGGCCATCGGGTTGTTCGCGCTGTGGCATGGCATGCAGATCGAGGTCTACGGGCGCGCACATGACCTGAACCTGCCCTATCTGGGCTGGTGGGTGGCCGGGGCCGCCATGGCCTTGTGGCTTCATAACCGGGCCGCGGCCCATGTCACGGTTCTGGCGCTGTGCTTCTGGCTGCTGAGCGCCTTGACCACCGTTTCCTCGCCGGAACTCGCGGCGCTGATACTGGCCGGGCTTTCACTGGCGGCGATCTCGGGGATGCTGGCCTCGCTGTCGGGGCCGCATATCCTGCGTGGGTTCGAGGGCGCGGCACTGGCCTATGCGGCGCTGATGCTGGGGCTGGTCACCTTCTACCTGACGCTGAGCCTGACCGAGCCGGGCTTTCGCGACCTGATGGAAACCGAGCCGGCCCCGCGAGGCTGGACCGTCCCGGCCCTGCTGCTGATCCCCTCGGTGGTGTTGGCGCTGCTGGGGCAGATGCGCGGCTGGGCGCTCTCTTATGACCTGTGGGTCACGGTGGCGGCAGGCGTGCTGATCCTTGGTGTCTATCTGCTGATCCCGCTGCCGCTTCTGCCTGAGACCTTGCTGCTGGCGGTCTTCATCTGGATCACGCGCATGGGCTGGCGGCTGGACCAGCGCAGCCTGCGGGTGATCGGGATGGGCGGCTTCGTTCTGGCCTTGCTGATGATCTACGGCGTGACCGTGGGCACCCTGATCGGCACCAGCGGCTTCTACCTTGGGGCAGGCGTGATCCTGCTGGGCGGGGCCTGGATCGCCACCCGGCTTGATCCGAAACGGGGGAAAGCATCATGACACGCGATATGCCCGCCCGTTGGCTGATTGCCGGGATCGTCGCCATAGCGCTGCTGCAAACCGCGGCCCTGGGCAAGATGGTCACCGACCGCGCCGCCCTGCTGCGCGACGGTGTCGAGGTGGTGCTGGAAACCGGCGCCATCGACCCGCGCGATCTGTTCCGGGGGCACTATACGATCCTGAACCTCGCAATCACCCGCCTCGATAGGGGCGATATCACGTTTGATCCCGCACTCGAGCCCGGCGCCCCCGCCTATGCCACCCTGGCCGAGGGCGCGGATGGGTATTGGCAGGCCACCGGTCTGTTCGCGACCCGCCCCGACGGACCCGCCCCGGTCATTCAAGGCGTTTTCGAATACGAGAGTGGTGCCCAGGTGTTCCTGAGCTTTCCGTTTGACCGCTATTTTGCACCCAGGGACCGCGCGCTGGAGCTTGAGGCCCTGGACCGCGCCGACCGCATGGGTGTGATCCTTGCATTGGATGGCAAGGGGAACGGCGCGATCAAGGGGTTACTGATCGACGGGGCGCGGGTCTATGAGGAGCCGCTGTTCTGACGGGCTGCGATCCACGCTTTACGCCCCGATCCGGGCTGGTAAAGTCGCAGGCTCACGGCGAGAGGACAGACCATGGCGACCGGAACCGATATCCGCACCTATTTCAACGGCCAGTGGCACGAGGGCGATCTGCCCGTCATGCGTGCGGCGGATCACGGAAGCTGGCTGGGCAGCACGGTCTTTGACGGCGCACGCTATGTGAACGGCATGGCCCCTGATCTCGAGGCGCATTGCGCCCGCGTGAACCGTTCGGCCGAGGCGCTGATGATCACACCCACGGTCGCCACACAGGAGATGGTGGGGATCGTCCGCGAAGGGCTGGCGGCCTATCCGCGCGATGCGGCTGTCTATATCCGGCCGATGTATTGGGGCATCGACGGCGATCCGACCGCCATCGTGCCCGCGCCGGGCCGCACGGGTTTTGCCATCTGCCTCGAGGCCATTCCGATGCCGACCGAAGGCGCTTCGACGACGTTGACACGGACGCAGTTCCGCCGTCCGGTGCTGGAAAGCGCCGTGGTCAATGCCAAGGCGGGCTGCCTCTATCCCAATAACGCCCGGATGCTGGTGGAAGCGCGGTCCAAGGGTTTCGGCAACGCGCTGGTCGCCGATGTGATGGGCAACGTGGCCGAGACCGCGACGGCCAATGTCTTCATGGTCAAGGATGGCGTGGTCTTCACCCCCATCGCCAATGGCACCTTCCTTGCGGGGATCACCCGCGCGCGCCACATGTCCAACCTGCGCGCCGACGGGATCGAAGTCCATGAGACTGTGCTGTCGTTCGAGGATTTCCACGCAGCGGACGAGGTCTTCCTGACGGGCAACATGAGCAAGGTGACGCCCGTGACGGCCTTTGATGACACGACCTATCCGGTGGGTCCGATCACGCAGCGTGCCCGCACGCTTTATTGGGACTGGGCGGCCACTGCTGGCTGATCCACAGGCTGGACGTACCGTGCGGGGCTGTTTTCCGCAGGACGAAACGCAAGGTCAGTGCAGCGTGCCGACAGTTGCGCGGGCCGTTTGCATGCGCCATGATCGCGGCCTAGGGAGTATGCAAGATGCGCAAGTTTCTGGTCGTGCTGGATGACAGCCGCGAATGTCTGAATGCGATGCGCTTTGCCGCAATGCGCGCCGCGCGCACGGGCGGCGGGGTGGAAATCCTGTCGGTGATCCCGCCAGAGGAATTCAACCACTGGATCGGCGTGGGCGACATCATGCGCGAAGAGGCCCGCGAGCGTATCCATGCGCATTTCGAGGTCTTCGCCAAATGGATGCGCGACAAGCAGGGCGTGGATCCCGAACTGGTGATCCGCGAGGGCGAGCCGGTGACCGAGATTCTGGCGCAGATCGCCGAAGACGAAGACATCGGCGTGCTGGTGCTGGGGGCGGGCACGGACAAGAAGGGGCCCGGTCCTCTTGTCACGCAACTGACGCGCAGCGCGGGCACCCTGTCGGTACCGATCACCATCGTGCCGGGCGATCTGTCCAAGGAACGGCTTGACGCCATCACGTGACGAAAGCGCGCTTCGGACAGTGGGTTGTCTCTGTCCGAGGCCCCTTGCCGAGATCAGGATGGACCAGGGTTGTCTGTCAGGAAAAGGTTCCAGCAGACCTTGCATTGAACAGCCCGCTGTAGCCGGATCACACGCTTTGCAGATCTGGTTCCGGGTCACGCAGAGCGTTGAAGGCACAAGACCCGTGCAAATTGCGATCCTGCCTCATTTCTGCTTTTTTTGTCACCTAGCACCACAGTCAGGATCAGCCTTGATCACATGCCGAAGCGGCACAACTGACGCCATATGGTCAGGTTGGAAGGTCAAAAAGCCGGGCTGAACAACCTGAGGCGCGGCAAGAGGGAAGACAATGAGCGCAGGTCTCATCGCAGTCACGGTCTATTTCGTCATGGCGCTTGCGGTCATGATCGCGTTCTGCCGGGCTGCGGCGCATGGCGACCGGCGAATGGATGACACCCGTCCCGCGTGATATGATGGTGGTCTGTCGCGTCCACCCCTAACCCGATCCGCCAAACACTGGACTAATCAAGCCGATGATCTTCAACATCGGGGGTGTTGTGACAGGGGTTCGCGCATGACATATAGATGTCCCGCACAAGGCTGCCGACGCGCCCTCAGTCAATCCATTGCATGTCCATCTGTCCATCCTTGGTCGAAGCCTCAGCTTCCATTGCAAGCACGCCACGCCAGACCCGCCAGAGGACAGTCCAGATAAACACGGCGGAAGGTCAAGCCAGCCAGGCGTTCAGATCATAGCGGTAGAACCACATCCACTGTTCGATCTCGGGTGTGATCGCCGTGCTCCTGCTGTCACCCGAGGGAGGCACTTCGACAAAACCCAACTTCGCGTAAAGCTTCGGCAATTCGGGGTTGATTTTGAAGGTGTCGGCGATCAGCCATCGCATCCCCAGCGCACGGGCATCCTCCATCCGCGCGCGCACCAAAGCCTCGCCCAACCCGGTGCGCCGCGCGACAGGCCGGATGTAGAGGTGCTTCATCTCGCCGGTGGTTTCAAAGACGCGCCGCAGCGCTCCGGTGCCGACAATGGCACCGGCGTGGTCCCGCACCAGAAGATAGCTGCCGTTTGGTGGCAAGACCCCGTCAAGCCCGGCCCAGAAGCCATCGACATGGCGGCGCCAGTCAAAGTCCGGGCCGCCACCGCGTATCAACCGACCGTGCATCATCTGCGCGTATTCCTCCAATAGAGCTTCCGCATCGGCACGCGGGATATCCGCGCGGTTCATGTACCGTTCGAGGAAATAGCCCGGCTTTGCGCCGTAATTTGAAGCGTCTGTTCGTAGCATCCCTGCGTTTTCGACAGCTTCGGGGCGGGCTGGCGACTTGGTCGGCGCCTGCATCCCTGTTGCGGTCTGCACAAATGGTCCACTCTCGTTCTTCTGTATTTGCATCACCCAGTTCTCCATCCATCCGACCTCTTTCTGCATGATGTATAACAGGATCACCCTTGCCGACCGAATCAGCAATATTTCCGGGAAGAAAGATCAGCTATCGTGTTGCCGGACTGGAAAACCCTGCCCTCGCTCACGTCGCTTCGTGCTTTCGAGGCGACAGCGCGTCATGGCAGCTTTGCGAGTGCTGCTCGGGCGCTGAACGTGACCCATGCGGCAGTGGCCCAGCAGGTACGTTCGCTGGAAACGGCATTGGGGGTCAGCCTCGCCATCCGGAGCGGCCGAAGGGTCAGCCTGACGGATGCGGGAACGCAATTGGCGGCGGCACTGTCCGAAGCATTCGGGACGATTGCCGCGGCGGTGGAAGATATGCGCGGTTACGGGTCAAGCCGTCCGTTGCGTATCGTGGCCCGGCCATTTCTTGTCGATCGGTTGATCATGCCAAACCTGGCGCAGTTCTGGCAAATGCATCCGGGCGTCGAGATCTCAATCCAGCCGCGTCGTGATTTCAGCGGGCTGCAGCAGGGCAGTTTTGACCTCGCCATCCCCTCTCTCGGTATCGGTACGGCGTTGAATCTTCCCAGCACCGAGTCACGTGAGATTGCGCGCGTTCCGATGGTCGCCATCGCGGCACCGTCACTGGTCGCGCGCGAAGGAAGCGATCTCACACGCCTGCCGTGGCTCTGGCATGACGAGGACATGGACCTGAAGCTCTCGCTCATGGCCGAGAGCGGTCTTCCGGTAGAGCGATTACGTCAGGCGCGCATCGGCAGTCCCAGCCTTCAGGTCGAGGCTCTGAAGCAGGGTATCGGCGTGGGACTGTTCAACGCACGTATGGCACGCTTCGACATCGAGGCAGGTGACGTGATCGAACTGCCCCTGCCGCGCGATGTGGAAGTGGCCTATTGTGTCGTCTATCCAAAAGGCCCGCATCACCCGCTGATGGAGTCATTCGTGACGTGGCTGGAAACCCTGATTTGACCCCGGGTCCTGCACGGCCCACTTGGCCTGCTGAAAATCGTCAAGGTCAGGACCCGGTCTTATAGTCGTCACAACAGGGGCGGCGACGACGTCAGCCGCATTTCGAGTGGCCGCAACTGGCGCAGGTCATGCAGCCCTCGACCATCCGCATCTCGTATTGACCGCAGGACGGGCAGGCCTTGCCGCGCGGGGCTTCAAAGCCCACGACATTGGCCTGCGGGTCGGTCTTCAGGCCCATCCCCTCGCCTTCGATGAAGCCGATCGAGATCATGTGACGTTCGATCACGCCGCCGATCGCCGCAAGGATCGAGGGGATGTACTTGCCGCCCATCCAGGCCCCGCCGCGCGGGTCGAAGACGGCCTTGAGCTCCTCGACCACGAAGGACACATCGCCACCGCGCCGGAACACGGCCGAGATCATCCGTGTCAGGGCCACGGTCCACGCAAAATGTTCCATGTTCTTGGAGTTGATGAACACCTCGAACGGGCGGCGGTGGCCGTTGATGATGATGTCGTTGACCGTCAGATAGATCGCGTGTTCGCTGTCGGGCCATTTCAGCTTGTAGGTATTGCCCTCCAGCGCCTGCGGGCGATCCAGCGGTTCGGACATGTAGATCACATCCGCGCCCTGATCCGCCTCGGGGGTCTTGTCGGTTGTCTCGGACACGCTGAGCACTGAGCCCGTCACGTCATTGGGCCGGTAGGTGGTGCAACCCTTGCAGCCCGTTTCATAGGCGGCCATGTAGACCTCCTTGAAGGCATCGAAGCTGATGTCTTCGGGGCAGTTGATGGTCTTGGAGATGGAGCTGTCGACCCATTTCTGCGCGGCTGCCTGCATCCGCACGTGATCCAGCGGGGCCAGCGTCTGGGCGTTGACGAAATAGTCAGGCAGCTCTGCATCACCGAATTTCTCGCGCCACATCTGCACGGCGTAGTCGACGACTTCCTCTTCGGTGCGGCTGCCGTCCTTTTGCAGGACCTTGCGCTTGTAGGCATAGGCAAAGACAGGCTCGATCCCCGACGACACATTGCCCGCGTAGAGGCTGATCGTACCGGTGGGCGCGATCGAGGTCAGCAGCGCGTTGCGGATGCCATGGGTGCGGATTGCGTCGCGCACATCCTCGTCCATCGCGCGCATCGTGCCGGAGGCGAGGTATTTGTCCGCATCGAACAACGGGAAAGCGCCCTTTTCCTTCGCAAGGTCCACCGAGGCCAGATAGGCGGCGCGGGCGATCGCGTGCAGCCATTCCTCGGTCTGACGCGCCGCTTCCTCGGATCCGTAGCGCAGGCCGACCATCAGGAGCGCATCGGCAAGGCCCGTCACACCCAGACCGATCCGGCGTTTCGCCTGCGCCTCTTGCGCTTGGGCTTCCAGCGGGAAACGGCTGGCGTCGACCACGTTGTCCATCATCCGCACGGCGACGGCGACCAGATCGGTCAGTTGCTTGGGGTCAAGATGCGCAGCCTTGCCGAAGGGATCGGTCACAAGGCGCGCCATGTTGATCGAGCCCAGCAGGCAGGCCCCATAGGGCGGCAGGGGCTGTTCACCGCAAGGGTTCGTGGCAGCGATGGTTTCGACATAGTTGAGGTTGTTGGCCTCGTTGATGCGGTCGATGAAGATCACGCCGGGTTCGGCGAAATCATAAGTGCTTTTCATAATCTTGTTCCACAGATCACGCGCCTGCACCGTGTGATAGACCTTGCCTTCGAATTGCAGATCCCACGGGCCATCGGCCTTGACCGCTTCCATGAAGGGATCGGTGATCAGCACCGACAGGTTGAACATCCGCAAGCGGCCCGCGTCGGATTTGGCGGTAATGAAGGCCTCGATATCCGGGTGGTCGCAGCGCATCGTCGCCATCATGGCGCCGCGACGCGAACCTGCCGACATGATCGTGCGGCACATCGCATCCCAGACATCCATGAAGGACAAGGGGCCGGAGGCATCGGCCGCCACGCCCAGCACATCCGCGCCGCGCGGCCGGATGGTCGAGAAATCGTATCCGATTCCGCCGCCCTGCTGCATGGTCAGCGCGGCCTCTTTCAGCATGTCGAAGATACCCGCCATGCTGTCGGGGATGGTGCCCATGACAAAGCAGTTGAAGAGGGTCACCCGCCGCCCGGTACCTGCGCCCGCCGTGATGCGGCCTGCGGGCAGGTATTTGAAATCCTCAAGGGCCGCGTAGAATCGGTCTTCCCAGACCGCGCTGTCCCGTTCCACCTGCGCCAGCGACCGGGCGATGCGCCGCCAGGTATCCTCGACCGAACGGTCGATGGGGGTGCCATCCGCCTGTTTGAACCGGTATTTCATGTCCCAGATCTGTTCGGAAATGGGGGCGGCAAAACGGGTCATGGCAGCGTCCTCGGATCAGCGGAATAGGGTGTGACAGGCCGTTCGGTGCTGGAACGCGGTGCCCTGTGACAGGACGTCGAGAATAGGCCGGAGGGGGGACCGGGTCAACGGGCGAGCGGTGGGAAAGATACCGCCCGATCCCCTTGATCTCGCGGTGGGTGCCGCTATGCTCCACAACCACTGGGGAAAATGACATGTCGGCACCGCTGCATCTGATCAAACTGTCCGTTGGCACCGAAGGGGTCGAAGACCTTGCCGCATGGCAGGCCAGCGCACGCGCCAAGGGGCCGGACGGCCTGCCGCGTCACGTGACCCGCATGTGGCCCAAGCGCGAGGCCGAGATTCTGGACGGCGGCTCGATCTACTGGGTCATCAAAGGTATGCTGCAATGCCGCCAGCGCATCCTGCGGCTGGACGAGGTGATCGGCGGCGACGGTATCCGCCGGTGTGCCATCGTGCTGGATCCGGAGTTGATCCGCACCACGCAGGCGCTGAAGAAACCCTTTCAGGGCTGGCGCTATCTGACGGCCAAGGACGCGCCCGCCGATCTGGCCAAGGGACGCGCCCATGAGGACGCCCTGCCCAGCAGCCTGAGCGCGGCTCTGGCCGATCTGGGCGTGCTCTGACACGCGTTGTCCGGCACAGGGCTCCCTGACCCTGCAACCGGCTGAAAACCCCGCTTGAATCACACGCGGCCCGGACGCATGCTGCGCGCATCCTTTCGGGAAATAACAGAATGTTTCGCCCGCAAATCCTGAGCAGCCTTTCCAGCTATTCCACAGCAACATTCCGGGCCGATATCTTCGCGGGCATCACCGTGGCCATGGTCGCACTGCCACTGTCACTGGCCATTGCCATCGCCTCGGGGGCCACCCCGGCGCAGGGGCTGATCACGGCCATCGTCGGCGGGTTCATGATTTCGGCCCTTGGGGGCAGCACGGTGCAGATCGGCGGGCCGACGGGGGCATTCATCGTGGTCGTGGCCGGGGTGATCGCACAGCATGGCTATGACGGACTGGTGCTGGCCACGGCCATGGCCGGGGTGATCCTGCTGATCGCGGGGTTTTTCCGCGCGGGCAGCCTGATTGCGCATGTGCCGGAGGCGGTGGTCAACGGCTTCACCATCGGAATTGCGGTGCTGATCGCGGCAAGCCAGGTCAAGGACCTGATGGGGCTGTCGCTGGCCAACGAGCCTGCGGAACTGCTGCACAAGATCCCGGCACTCTGGGACGCGCGCGACAGCTTCAGCATGGCAGCCTTCGGCGTCGGGATTGCCACCATGGTCCTGATCGTTGTGTTTCGCCGCGCCGCGCCGCGCCTGCCGGGGCTGATCGTGGCGCTGGCGCTGACGTCAGGGGCTGCCGTGGTCCTGTCCCTGCCGGTCGAGACGATCGAGGCAAGGTTCGGTTCCCTGCCCACGACCTTGCCGATGCCGGCCCTGCCGGAGTTTTCGGTCGCACGGATGAGCGAGGTGCTGCCCTCGGCCCTTGTCATCGCCTTTCTGGCAGGGATTGAGTCCTTGCTGTCCGCCGTTGTCGCGGATCGCATGACCGGAGCGACACACAAGCCAAATGCCGAAGTCGTGGCGCAGGGTGCGGCGAACCTGGCCTCGGCGGCCTTTGGCGGACTGCCGGCCACGGGGGCGATTGCCCGTACGGCCACGAATGTGCGCGCGGGTGGACAGACGCCGGTTGCGGGTCTGGTTCATGCCGTTGCGATCCTTGCCATGATGATGCTGGCCGCTGGACCGACGGGGATGCTGGCGATGCCCGCCATGGCGGGGCTCTTGATCCTGACCGCATGGAACATGGCCGAGCCGCACAAATGGGCCGCGTGGATGCGTGAACGCGCGTCGGACCGGGTGCTGCTGCTTCTGACCATGACGCTGACCGTGCTGGTCGATCTGACGGTCGCGATCGGCGTGGGCGTGGCGCTGGGTCTGGCGCTCAAGCTGCGCGCGGGGCGGGTGAAGCCCGATCAGTTCGATCCGCGCGACAGATAGCGGATCAATCCACCCCGATCATCTGGCACAGTTGCTGCAACGTCGCGCGGTCCCCCTCGGTCATGTCGGCGGCACGGCTGCGGTAGAGCGTGGCCTGTGACCGGAGGATCATCCCGTCCTGCAACAGTTTCAGGTGATTGGCCCGCAGCGTCTCGCCGGTCGAGGTGATATCGGCCACGGCCTCGGCTGTTTCGAACTTCACGGTGCCTTCGGTCGCGCCCTGGCTGTCCACCAGAGCGTAATCGGCGACGCCCGCATGGCGCAGGAAATCCCGCACCAGGCGGTGGTATTTCGTGGCGATCCGCATGCGGAATCCGTGACGCGCGCGAAAGGCGGCGGCGGCGGCGTCGAGGTCGTCCAGCGTGTCCACATCGACCCAGGCCGCAGGCACGGCGATGATCAGATCGGCATGGCCGAACCCCAGTTCCGCCAGTTCCTGCACCTGTTGATCCCACTGGCCCAGTTTTTCACGGACCAGATCGGTGCCGGTCACCCCCAGATGGATGCGCCCTGCCGCCAGTTCGCGCGGAATTTCCCCCGCCGACAACAGCACCAGTTCGACATTCGCGATCCCGTCCACGGCGCCTGCGTATTCGCGCTCGGACGCGCTGCGCGACAGGGTGATCCCGCGCGCCGCGAACCATTCGAAGGTCTTTTCCATCAGCCGCCCCTTGGAGGGCACGCCCAGCTTGATCGTCATGACGCGGCCCTCAGCTCCAGCAGCAGACCGGGGCGAATGACACCGCCCACAGCCGGGATTTCTGCCCCATGCCCCAGAACCCGGGTCAGCGCGTCATAGCGCCCGCCAGAGGCGACAGGCGGCAGGTCGCTGCGCCCTTCAGCGTAGAAGCCGAAGACGAAACCGTCGTAATATTCCATGGACGTGCGGCCATAGCTGGCCTCGAACTCCAGAGCCTCGATGTCGATGCCCCGCGCGGACAGGGCTTTGACCCGCGCCTCCAGACGCATGACCGCTGGACCGATGGCGGGCAGATCGACCGAAATGTCGCGCAGATGTTCCATCGCGAAGGGCAGTGTTTCGCGCACGCCGAGGATCGCATCCAAAAGCGCCACTTCGTTCTCGCTGATCGGTGGGGCGGCGGCATCGTCGCGCAGCGCCTGCACGCGGGTCTCGATCTCGGCCCGGTCGCGCAGGCCGATCAGCGGCGCGCAATCGGCCAGCGGGTCCGCCGATGCCAGCAGGGCGGCGCGTGTCTCGGGCACGGGCGCGCGGCCTGCGTAACGGTCCAGCAGCGCGCGGAACCGCCGGGGACGCCAGATATGGCGGCGCAAGGCCGCCTTGCGCGCAGGTGTGGTGTCCAGCCCATCCACAGCGGCGGCCAGAATGCCGATATCACCCGTCGCGGCACGCAGGGGAAGATCGCCCAGCGCAGCGCGGATCAGGGCGAATACCTCGGCATCTGCCGCCGCCGGATCGGTGCGATCGAAAACCTCGTATCCGGTCTGGAAATATTCGTTGGCGCGGTCCGGGAAATCCTCCTGCCGCCGGAACACTTCGCCCGCATAGGTATAGCGGGCCGGTTCGGCGCCATGCGCCATGTGCATCTGCACGACGGGCACGGTGAAATCCGGCCTGAGCATCTGTTCGCCGCGCACGGCGTCGGATGTCACGTAGGCGCGGGCGCGGATATCCTCGCCATAGAGGTCCAGCAGGGTGTCGGCGGGTTGCAGCACGGGCGGATCGACGACCTGCGCGCCCGCCGCCTCGAAATGGCTGCGCAGGCGGGTGGCCTCGTCCCGGATAGCCGTGCGGGCTGCGGTGCGTTTGGTTGCCGTTTCAGGCATCACCCCTGCCCTTGCAAAATCTCGAGGACCTTCGCCACCATCTGGTCGCGCGGCACCTCGTATTGGCTGGGGCGGCTCTGCCATTCCTCGAGGGTGGCGTTTTCCGCGATCTGCGCGCCGAGGATCAGGTCCTTGATCTGCACCACGCCGCGCGCCTTTTCGTCACCGCCTTCGATGATCGCCACTGGCGAGGCCCGCTTGTCCGCATATTTCAACTGATTGCCGAACTGCTTGGGATTGCCCAGATAGACCTCGGCCCGGACACCCGCGCGGCGCAACTCAGTCGCCATGGCCTGATAGTCGGCCATGCGGTCGCGGTCCATCACGGTCACCACGACGGGGCCCTGTTCGCTGGCCTGCATCCGCCCCTTTTCGCGCAGGGCGGCCAGCAGGCGGTCCACACCGATGGAGACACCCGTGGCAGGCACTTCCTGCCCGGTGAACCGCTTGACCAGATCGTCATAGCGGCCGCCCCCGGCGACCGAGCCGAATTGCCGCTTGCGGCCTTTCTCGTCGAAGATCTCGAAGGTCAGTTCGGCCTCGAACACCGGGCCGGTGTAGTAGCCCAGGCCACGGACCACAGAGGGGTCGATCACGATGCGGTCGGGGCCGTAACCCTGCGCCGCGACCAGATCGGCGATCTGTTCCAGTTCCGCCACCCCTTCCAGACCGACGGCAGAGCCGCCAACGGCGGCGCGCAGGTTCGTCAGCGTCCGGGTGACCGTATCGGCTTTCGATGTCAGGAAGGCGATCACAGGTTCGGCCTGCGCCGCATCCAGACCCACGCCGTCGATGAAGGCCCCGGAGGCGTCCAGACGGCCCTTGGTCAACAGTTCGCGCACGCCCGCCTCGCCGACCTTGTCGAACTTGTCGATCGTGCGCAGCACAGCCTCGCGCGCGTCGCCTTCGGGCAGGCCCATCACCTCGAGGATACCGTTCAGTACCTTGCGATTGTTGATCCGCACGATGTAGTCGCCGCGCGGAATGCCCACCTCTTCCAGCGTATCGGCCAGCATGGCGCAGATTTCCGCATCGGCGGCAACGCTCGCCGCGCCCACCGTATCGGCATCGCATTGATAGAACTGGCGAAAACGGCCCGGACCGGGCTTTTCATTGCGCCAGACGGGACCCATCGCATAGCGGCGGTAAGGCAGCGGCAAATCATTGCGGTGCTGGGCATAGACACGCGCCAGAGGGGCGGTCAGGTCATAGCGCAAGGCCAGCCAGTCGCCCGGCTTTGCGTTCTCGCCCTCATGCTCGGGCGCTTCCTGCCATGCGAAAACGCCCGCGTTGGGGCGGTCCACATCGGGCAGGAACTTGCCCAGCGCCTCGACCGTTTCGACAGCCGACGATTCCAGCGCGTCAAAGCCGTAGCGATGATAGACCCCGGCGATGGTCGCCAGCATCTGGCTGCGCATCGTCACATCGGCCCCGAAATAGTCGCGGAACCCTTTGGGGGTCTCGGCGCGCGGGCGCGGGGTCTTCTTGTCCTTGGCCATGGCAGGCTCCCTCAGTCTTGATCGGGGCGGTCTTCGGCGGGGCGGTCTTGTCCGGCTTGCCTCTACCGGATGCGGGCCAAGGGGGCAAGCGGGGCTAGAGGTCGTCGAAACGGCCCGAACGGCCCTGTCCCCCGGCAAAGCGCGAGGCCCCCGCGCGACCTTCAGCGGCGAACATCGCAGCCGAGGCCCATTCGCGGCGCAGGGCCGCCGCCAGATCTGCGGGCGGCATCCGGGCAGACAGGAAATCCGCGCGCATGCAGCCCTGCGGGAAGCGGGTCAATGTCTGCGCCAGATCCAGCGCCGCCGCCAGCGCCTGCCCCTGCGGCACGACCCGGTCGGCCAAGCCCATGGCATAGGCTTCTTGAGGGTCCACAGGGCGGCCCGTCAGGATCAGGTCATTGGCGCGGCCCTGCCCCACCACACGCGGCAGCCGGAATGTCCCCCCGTCGATCAGCGGCACGCCCCAGCGGCGGCAATAAATGCCCATCACCGCGCCCTCGGCCATGACACGCATGTCGCACCATGCGGCAAGCTCCATCCCGCCTGCCACGGCGGGGCCTTCAACGGCGGCGATCACGGGTTTGGACAGCATCAGCCGCGACGGCCCCATCGGGCCGGGAATGGGCTGCGCGACAGGGTCGGACCATTCATCGGGAATATTCACCGCGTCGATCCAGCTTGCCGCTGATCCATCGGCGGCAGTTTTCAGGTCGAAGCCCGCGCAAAAGGCCCCATCGGCCCCTGTCAGGATCATCACGTCGATCTCCGTGTCCGCCTCAAGCGCGATGAAGGCGTCAAATAGCGCCTGTGCCGTGGCGGGGTTCACCGCGTTGCGGGCCTGTGGTCTGTCGATCGTGACCACCCCTACCCGGTCCTGCCTGTCCACACCTACCGTCATGACCTGTCCTTTTCTGTGTTCCGCCCTCATGCTATCAACACGACCGCAAATGGAGGCGTCATGCAACATCTGGAAGAGAAACTGGCCCATCTGATCCGCACGGTCGATGACCTGTCAGATGTGGTGGCCGCGCAGCAGACCGAGATCGACCGCCTGACCCGCCGGGTCGAGATGTTGATGCAGCGCGAGGCGGAGCGCGAAAGCACAGCAGGAGACAGCGTGATCCTGGCCGACCAGCGCCCGCCGCATTGGTGAGTTGCGCGCGCGCCGTCGCGGCTCAGACTTCCTGCACTTCCATCACACCGGGCAATGACCGGATCGCGCCCTTGATCTGCGGGTTCAGCGGGAATTCCTGACCCGTGTCGATCTCGGTCTCGCCGGGCAGGCCGGGGTCCATCAGGCACAGCATCACCGGCCCGCGCGGCAGGTTGCGCTGCCCCTCGGCGGCTTGCGCCAGCACCGAGGCGACATTGGCGATGGCGCCCGCATCCTCGATGAAAATCCGCAGCCCCGTGGCCCCGGCTTCGGCCACCACCCCGTCCATGGCCACGACGGACCGCCCGACCGGATCAAACTGTCCCTCATTGAAGCGCGCTTCCAGTGTCATCACCACCTGATGGGTCTGATCGAACACCCGCCGGGCTGCGTCGAAATCGTCGCAGAACATGGCGATGCCCGACACCTGACTGGTGGGATCCGAGATGTTCATGCGGAAGAACCGCGTGCCGCGCCCGGATTTGCGTTCCTGCAAGGCCGAGACCAGCACACCCACCTTGCCGATGGCCCCGCCCGCCTGTTCGGCCTTGGCCTGCAATTCGGCCAGCGTCATGACGTTGCGCCGTTTCAGCGCGGGCAGATAATCATCCAGCGGGTGTCCGGACAGGTAAAAGCCGATGGCCTTGTGTTCCTCGTCCAGCCGTTCCAGCGCCTGCCAGTCGGCCACAGGCATCAGGCGCGGTTCGGGAAGATCGTCGCCCGCATCCCCGAACAAGGACACCTGATTGGAGGCCTTTTGTTCATGGATCGCGGCGGAATAGCCCACCAGCGCATCCAGCGCCTCGAACACACGGCGGCGGTTGGCGTCCAGCATGTCGAAAGCCCCGGCACGGGCCAGCATTTCCAGCGGGCGCTTGCCCACTCGCTTGAGATCGACACGGCGGGCGAAATCAAAAAGCGTGACAAAGGGCTTTTCGCGCCCCGCCTCGTCGCAGCGGGCGGCGGTGATCATCCGCATCGCATCGATGCCGACGTTTTTGAGCGCGCCCAGCGCGTAGACCAGCTTGCCCTCGCGCACGGTGAAACCGGCTTCCGAGCGGTTGACGCAAGGCGGCACGATCTCGATTCCCATGCCGCGCCGGACTTCCTCGGCATAGGTCGAGAGCTTGTCGGTCTGGTGGCTGTCGCAATTCATCACACCGGCCATGAATTCGACCGGGTGGTTCGCCTTCAGCCATGCGGTCTGATAGCTCACCACGGCATAGGCGGCGGCGTGGGATTTGTTGAACCCGTAGTTGGCGAACTTCTCGAGAAGGTCGAAAACCTCCGAGGCTTTCTTCTTGTCGACGCCATTGGCCATTGCGCCCTTTTCGAACTTGGGGCGTTCCTTGGCCATCTCCTCGGCGATCTTCTTGCCCATGGCCCGGCGCAGCAGGTCAGCGCCGCCAAGGCTGTAGCCCGCCATTTCCTGCGCGATCTGCATCACCTGTTCCTGATAGACGATGATGCCCTGCGTTTCCTCGAGGATATGGTCGATCAGCGGGTGGATCGACGCGCGTTCCTTCAGCCCGTTCTTGACCTCGCAATAGGTGGGGATGTTCTCCATCGGACCGGGGCGGTAGAGCGCGACAAGCGCCACGATATCCTCGATGCAGGTGGGCTTCATGCGCCGCAGCGCATCCATCATGCCGCTGGATTCCACCTGGAACACCGCAACCGTCTTGGCGCTGGCGTAAAGCTTGTAGCTGGCCTCGTCATCCAGCGGGATCGCGCCGATATCGTCCACGGCCCCCTCGGGCGGCTCGTAAAGCTGCACGCCGTCGGCGCGGATATGCAGATGCCGTCCCTGCCCCTTGATCAGATCGACCGCGTTCTGGATCACGGTCAGGGTCTTGAGGCCGAGAAAGTCGAACTTTACCAGCCCGGCCTGTTCCACCCATTTCATGTTGAACTGCGTGGCCGGCATGTCCGAGCGCGGGTCCTGATAGAGCGGCACCAACCGGTCCAGCGGGCGGTCCCCGATCACCACACCCGCCGCATGGGTCGAGGCGTTTCTGAGCAAGCCCTCGACCTGCTGGCCGTAATCCAGCAGGCGTTTCACGACTTCCTCGGACCGCGCCGCCTCGCGCAGGCGTTCTTCCTGGGCCAGCGCCTGTTCGATGCTGACGGGCTTGACGCCCTCGATCGGGATCAGCTTGGACAAGCGGTCCACCTGCCCGTAGGGCATCTGCAGGACGCGCCCGATATCGCGCACGGCGGCCTTGGACAGCAGCGCACCGAAGGTGATGATCTGGCCCACCTTGTCGCGGCCATAGCGTTCCTGCACGTAGCGGATCACCTCCTCGCGGCGGTCCATGCAGAAGTCGATGTCGAAGTCCGGCATGCTGACCCGTTCGGGGTTCAGGAACCGCTCGAACAGCAGGGAATAGCGCAGCGGGTCAAGGTCCGTGATCGTCAGCGCATAGGCCACCAGAGAGCCCGCACCCGAGCCACGGCCCGGCCCCACGGGAATATCGTGATCCTTGGCCCATTTTATGAAATCGGCCACGATCAGGAAATAGCCCGGAAATCCCATCCCCTCGATGATGCCAAGCTCGAATTCGAGGCGCTTTTCGTATTCCTCGACCGTGGCGGCGTGGGGGATCACGGCCAGCCGCGCGGCCAGCCCCTCCTGCGCCTGACGGCGCAGTTCCTGCACCTCGTCATCGGCGAATTTCGGCAGGATCGGATCGCGCTTATAGGCGCGGAAGGCGCAGCGACGGGCGATTTCCACCGTGTTTTCAATCGCCTCGGGCAGATCGGCGAAAAGCGTCACCATCTCCTGCGGCGATTTGAAATAGTGCTGCGCGGTCAGGCGACGGCGCGGCCCCTGCTGGTCGACATAGGCGCCCTCGGCGATGCAGATCAGTGCGTCATGGGCTTCATACATGTCGGATTTGGGGAAATAGACATCGTTGGTGGCCACCAGCGGCAGGTCCATGGCATAGGCCATCTCGACAAAGCCGCGCTCGGACAGACGCTCGGCTTCGGGCAGGCCGCCGCCTTCGGGGTGGCGCTGCAATTCGACATAAAGCCGATCCGGATAGATCGCGGCCAGCCTGCGCATCAGATCCTCGGCCGCAGGGCGCTGGCCCGCACGCAACAGCCGCCCCACCGGGCCATCCGGGCCACCCGACAGGCAGATCAGCCCTGCGCTGAATTCGGCCAGTTCCTCCATCGTCACCTGTGGCAACTGGCCGGCCTTGTCCAGATAGAGGCAGCTGTTCAGCCGCATCAGGTTCTCGTATCCGGTCTCGTTCTGGGCCAGAAGGACGATGCCCGCCGGATCACGGGGCCGCTCGCCCGGTTGGGCAGGCAGATAGGCCAGCGAGATCTGACACCCCATGATCGGCTGCACGCCGGCACCGCTAGCGCTCACGGAAAACTCCAGTGCCGCGAACATGTTGTTGGTGTCGGTCACGGCGACGGCAGGCATACCCGCAGCGGCACAGAGGCCGGGCAGCTTCTTCAGCCGCACCGCCCCTTCCAGCAGGGAGTATTCGGTATGCACACGCAAGTGGATGAATCGGGGGGAACTACTCATGAGACCAAGGCTACCCCATGCCCGGCCTCTCTGGAAGCGATGAAAACCTGCGCGATCACCGCACAGGACAGTTCCCGCGCGGAAGCTTTCGCTTGCCAACTGCGCCGATCCGGGCTTTTCTTGGCGTGACCAACAGGGGCCCGCGCTGCTCTACGCCGCATCGAGGAAGCGCAATCACGGGCAAACAACAGGTAAGGCGGCAGGCTTTAACGACATGGATATCTCCTTTCGTCTGAACGGGGAAAACGTGGTGCTGACCGATGTCGCACCCACGGCCACCACATTGGACTGGCTGCGCGAGAGACGTGGACTGACCGCCACCAAGGAAGGGTGCAACGAGGGCGACTGCGGTGCCTGCACCGTGATGGTCACAGATCCCGACGGCACGACTCAGGCGCTGAACGCCTGCATCCTGTTCCTGCAGCAACTCGATGGCCGCGCCCTGCGCACGGTCGAGGGGATCACCGGCCCGGATGGCGCGCTGCATCCCGTGCAACAGGCGATGGTCGATCACCACGGCAGCCAGTGCGGTTTCTGCACACCCGGCTTCATCGCGTCGATGGCCGTGTCGCATCTGAACGGCGAGACCGATCATGACACGGCCCTGGCGGGCAACCTGTGCCGTTGCACCGGCTACGCCCCGATCATCCGTGCGGCCCGCGCGGCAGAAGGCGCGCCCGTCCCTGAGTGGATGACCGCCGATCAGGATTTCTTCTTGCCGGAAGTATCCGCGGGGGGATCGTCGAACCATGGGTTCGACGTGGGGGGCGGCAAGCCCCCCGCCGCGTTGCAGCCCCGCACCGCCGACGATCTGGCTGGTGCATATGCCGCAAACCCCGCAGCCACGCTGGTGGCGGGGGCCACGGATGTGGGCCTTTGGGTGACCAAGCAGATGCGGGATCTGGGGCAGGTGATCTTTCTGAACCGCTGCGCCGATCTCCAGCGGATCGCGCATCGCGAGGACGCGCTGACCATCGGCGCGGGTGTCACCATCGCGCGGATGATCCCCGTGATGGACGGGTTGCACCCATCCTTCGCCGCGATGTTGCGGCGCTATGGTTCGGCGCAGGTGCGGGCGGCGGCCACGATCGGCGGCAATATCGCCAACGGATCGCCCATCGGGGATGGCCCGCCCGCATTGATCGCGCTGGGTGCCACGCTGCATCTGCGGCAGGGCGATGTGCGGCGCTCGCTGCCATTGGAGGAATTCTTCCTCGACTATGGCAAGCAAGACCGCCGTCCCGGAGAGTTTGTCGAAAGCATCACCATCCCGCGCCAGCCGGATCGGTTGCGTTGCTACAAGCTGTCCAAACGGTTCGATCAGGATATCTCGGCGGTCTGCGGGTGTTTCTACATCGCCGTGGACGATGGCCGCGTGACGGCCGCCCGCATCGCTTTTGGCGGCATGGCGGGCATCCCGAAACGCGCGCGCCATGTCGAGGCGGCGCTGGTCGGGCAGGCATGGTCCGACGCGACGATCACGGCAGCGATGCAGGCTTTCGCGCAGGATTACACGCCGCTGTCGGACATGCGCGCCTCGGCCGATTACCGGCTGCAGACGGCCGCGAGCATGTTGCGGCGCTATTTCCTTGAGGATACGGGGAAAAGCATCGGGATCATGGAGGTGCAGCCATGAGCGTGGCCAAACCCCTGCCCCATGACGCGGCCCGCCTGCACGTGACCGGACAGGCGCGCTATGTCGACGACATCCCGTTGCCCGCCGACACATTGCATCTGGCCTTTGGCCTGTCCGGCATCGCGCGGGGACGGATCACGGGGATGGACCTGTCCGCCGTGCGCGCCGCGCCCGGGGTGATCATGGTACTGACGGCGGATGATCTGCCTTTTGCCAATGATGTCTCGCCCTCGGCCCATGACGAGCCCTTGCTGGCCACGGGTGAGGTCCATTACGTCGGCCAGCCGGTCTTTGCCGTTGTCGCCGACAGTCATCTGGCCGCGCGTCAGGCTGCGCGGCTGGGCCGGATCGACTATGCCGAAGAGGCGCCGGTCCTGACCATCGACGAGGCTTTGGCCGCGAACGGCCGCTTCGAGGATGGCCCGCGCATCTATGCCAAGGGCGATGCACCTGCCGCCATCGCCGCAGCGCCCCATCGCGTCGAAGGGCGGTTCGAGATCGGCGGACAGGAGCATTTCTATCTGGAGGGTCAGGCGGCCCTGGCGCTGCCGCAGGAAGGCGGCGACATGGTGGTGCACAGCTCCACCCAGCACCCGACCGAGATCCAGCACAAGGTGGCCGAGGCGCTGGGTGTGCCTATGCACGCCGTCCGCGTCGAGGCGCGGCGCATGGGCGGCGGCTTCGGCGGCAAGGAAAGCCAGGGTAACGCGCTGGCCGTGGCCTGCGCGGTGGCGGCATCCCAGACCGGACGACCCTGCAAGATGCGCTATGACCGCGACGATGACATGGTCATCACCGGCAAGCGGCATGACTTTCGGATCGACTATGTCGCGGGCTTTGACGACACAGGCCGCATCACGGGGGTGGAGTTCGTGCAATATGCCCGCTGCGGCTGGGCGCAGGACCTGTCGCTGCCGGTGGCGGATCGCGCGATGCTGCATGCGGACAACGCCTACCTGCTTGAGAATGCCCGGATCGAAAGTCACCGGCTGAAGACCAACACGCAAAGCGCGACCGCCTTCAGGGGCTTTGGCGGCCCGCAGGGCATGGTGGGGATCGAGCGTGTGATGGATCACATCGCGCATCATTTGGGCCGCGACCCTTTGGAGGTGCGGCGAGTGAACTACTATGCCGAGGCAGCCCCCGTGGCGGG
>Ga0209345_10002389_pt1 | contig 20793 bp, 15 predicted proteins | sample Cruoilmetagenom7_FD_187294 | JGI IMG/M metagenome (GOLD analysis project Ga0209345, IMG submission 187294) | Oil polluted marine microbial communities from Coal Oil Point, Santa Barbara, California, USA - Sample 7 (SPAdes) (version 2) | ecosystem: Environmental > Aquatic > Marine > Oil seeps ... | reverse complement strand
ACATGTGATCCAGGAACTGGTGGCTTACCTGGATGCAAGCGCAGGAGGTTTCTTCCTGGTGGATGATGCTGAGACTGATGCTGGCATTGTGCTGATCGCTTCCTTTGCTTTTGAACGAAAAAAATATATCCAGCGGCAATTTGCCTTTGGAGAAGGTCTGGTCGGTACCTGTGCCATAGAACAGGATAAGATATTTCTGACCGAGATACCGGATAATTACCTGAACATCTCATCCGGTTTGGGTGAAAGTAAACCAAGGAGCCTGTTAATTATTCCATTAAAACTGGAGGATGAAACTCTTGGCGTGATCGAGATAGCATCTGTCAATATGCTGAACGAACATGAGATCAGCTTCGTTGAGAAACTGGCAGAAAGTATTGCCTCAGCAGTTGCCACCGTCAAAATGAATATGCGGACGACCCAGCTTCTGGAACAGTCACAGAAACAGGCCAGGGAAATGGCCAAGCAGGAAGAGATCATGCGCCAGCACATGGAAGAATTGAAATTTACACAGGAAAAATCTGCCAGAAGGGAATCAGAAATTTCAGGTATTCTTAACGCCATTCATAATTCATCCCTGGTGGCAGAGTATAACATGGAAGAGGAGTTGATCAGCATCAATGATAAGTTCCAGATCATCCTTGAGGTCCAGACCAAACAGCTGCTCGGCAAAAAGTACCATGAAATAATAGGTAGCAACAGGCACACTGAAGCACACAAACAATTCTGGGGAGACATAAGGGATGGGAAAACTATATCCCGGATAGATAAATTGACAACCGTTGCCGGACAAATTATTTGGCTGCGCCAGACATTCACTCCCATACTCAACAAAGATGGGGAAGCATTCAAGGTATTGAACATTGCCAACGATATCACTGAAACCATCTTACAACAAGAATCACTTGAGAAACAGGCCAATGAAATAACAAGGAAGAACATTGAAATGGGTTCTTTCAGTGATGCGGTTGACGGGGCCCTGATAAAATGCGTTTATTCACCTGCAGGAATCATCCTTGAAGCAAATGATAATTTCGAAAATACTACCGGATTTACAGGTAAGGAGATAACAGGCAAAAATAACCGGGCATTTTTACAACGTGCAGAAAAAGAGCAGTTTGATAAAATCTGGGACGGATTAATTAAGGATAAGCCTTATAGCGGGGTTATCAGGCGGACAAAACCAACTGGTGAAGAGGTCTGGATTATGGCTACATTCACACCAGTAAAAGATGAGAATGGAAACATTTACAAAATATTTTTACTGGGACAGGACATTACTGAGAGGAAACTTAAATACCAGCTGCTCGAAGAAGCCAATAATGAAATAGACAGGTTGAACAAACAATTGAAAAACAGAGATAACAAGTGAGTTTTAGGTTATGTTCACGGTCACCAATGATGAAACAAAAAACATTATCCTTCTTATATCCCAGAATTTTGGGATAGACCTTTCTGGTCTGGCTATGGCCTCCCTGAGGCTGAAGATATCCAGGTTTTGTAAAGATCATAAAACCTTTACCTACGAAAACCTTATCACCCGCCTGTCTGATGAACCAGGTTTTATTGAGCCATTCATGCAAGGTATTTCTGCAAGTTCACCAGATATGTTTCGGGATCCGGAATTATGGATTTTTTTACGGGAACAGATACTGCCGGGGATCCTGGTTGATTCAAAAACCACCAGGATCCTGCTACCTGATGCTGTTTCAGGTGAAGAGGTATATTCCATGGCCATCCTGTTAAAAGAGTCCGGGCTGGACCAGCAAATCAAGCTTTTTGCCACTTGTTTAAATAACAGCATTAAGAAACAAATTAAAAATGGACCTCTTTCCAAAGGCCGATATAAGAACTGCCAGGATAATTACGTGGTTTTTAATCCCGGTTCAAACCTGGATAAATACTTTTTGCATCAAAACGGGCATTACTACCGGAAATCCGGATTGCTAAAACCAGTAGATATTATGGTACAGCAGGAATACCAGGCCGGCATGCCCATCCACGCAAAACTGATCCTCTTCCGCAACCGTTTGATCTACTTAAACCAGGAAACAGGACGCCGAATGATAGGCAGAATGTTTGACCAGGCCGCCGAAGGGTGCATTTTTATCATAGGGATAAAAGAATCTATTCATTACCTGGGACTCAAAGACCGGGTCAGTACCATCTCATCAGATCTAAATATCTATATGAAGGCAAAATGAAATATGAAGCCCTTGTTATTGGAGGTTCGGCTGGAAGTTTCCGTGTAATCATACAAATGCTGGAAGTACTGCCGGGAGATATATCCATGCCGGTGTTTTTATGCCTTCATCGATTAAAACAGGTACGAAGGGGGTTCGAGGAGACCTTGGCAAAAATATCCAGGTTGCCATTAACGGAACCATCTGATAAAGAATACATCAGGGACGGCAGACTGTATCTCGCCCCTGCCAATTACCATATGCTCATTGAAAACAAAAAAATACTTGCCCTTTCCATTGATGATCCAATACAATACTCACGGCCTTCCATAGATATATGCTTTGCCACAGCTGCTGAAGTTTATAAAAAGGGCTTGCTGGCTATTTTATTGTCCGGTGCAAACCAGGATGGTACGGAAGGTATGGCAGAGGTCAAACGACAGGGAGGATACACCATAGTGCAGGATCCAGCTGATTGTGAAATAGCAACCATGTGTGAATCAGCAATTAAATTAACAATTCCCGACCAGATATTAACAATACAGGGGATTGTTGAATTTGTATCTTTGCTATAAGATGAATACCAGAGACCGCCTTAAGATTATAATCATCATATCATTTATTCTGCTCATCATCTGTGCTGTATTTCTTTTTATTGGATTGTGGAATAAACTGAGTATGAATACAGATGTGCAGATCGGCAATGGTATGTATTTCCTGGTGCTATCCATTGTGATCCTGGCATCAACCATCTTTGTTGTCCACATGCTTGAAGAAAGCAGGGGAAATCTTCATGAGATACCTGAAAAGAATGTGGGGGGCCAAAATGTGGAAGATTCTACAGACCAGATGATGGGTACTTATCCTACGCCTTTTGAGGTGGACCTGGATTTGCTGGCTGAAAGTATTATCCCAAGGATTGATACCAAGGAGAAGATTGAAGATTATACAGAACGCATCCTCAGGAACATGTCAAAGCATTTTGAAATCGTTCAGGCTGTTTTTTTCCTCAGAAACCAGAAAACAAAACAGTTTGAGTCAATCAGCAGTTTTGCCTATACATCTGACAAAAAACCATCATCCTTCAAAATAGGGGAAGGTATTTCCGGACAGGTTGCGAAGAATAAAACGCTGATGCACTTGACCTCTATTCCCGAAGGATATTTGAAAATACAATCCGGGCTTGGGAAATCTTCTCCGACAAATCTACTGATCATCCCACTATTGTTGAACAAGGAAACTGTAGGGATCATTGAATTAGCCTCCTTCCGGGCTTTTGACAAAGAAACAGTGTGGACTTTTAAGAACCTGGCCAAGATTATTGGAAATGCGATTGTAACAAAAGTTAAAGCAGCAGAGAAGAAATGACTGAAACAGGGCAGAATAAAGGAAGGTTCTCCAGAAAATCCTGGTCCATACTGATTGCCATAATCTCAGGATTGTTATTTCCTTTTGTCTCCATTCTCATCATAATACTCCAAAGCAATGTCCAGGTAACATTCAAAAATATCCTCAGGATCCATCTTGACCACCCTGAATTATTAATGCTGTATATTTTACCTCTTGTCAGTGCATATATCGTTCATATTCTTTACAGCCGCCAACAGAAAACCCAAAGTTATTTTCAAAATATCATCAGTAAAAAAGATGAGACGATAAACCAGAATGCCCAATTTGCCAATGAAATAGGCAAAGGAAATTACAGTGTGCATATTATCCCGGAAGGGGAACAGGATGTCCTTGGAAAATCCCTTCTCGTCATGAAGGAGAACCTGCTGGCAAATTACCGGAAAGAATCCGTACAAAACTGGATCTCTGAGGGGAAAAATGTGATTTCGAATATTCTCCGTCTGTATAATAAGCTGGAGGTGCTCGGCGATCATATCTTGGAACACCTTGTTAAATACATCGATGCTATTCAGGGAGCCATTTATCTGTATAACGAGGAAGAAGATTCCCTGGTGAGTTTATCGACCTATGCATATCATCGAAAGAAATATATTACCCAGCAATTCAAGGTAGGTTTCGGACTGATCGGTCAGTGTGCCTATGAGAAGGATCATATCTACCGGACCGAGATCCCCGATGATTATTTTACCATCTCATCCGGACTCCTCGGTGAAAAAAAACCCGCAAGCCTGCTCATCGTTCCATTGATCTCAGAGGATAGACTCCAGGGAGTAGTTGAGATTGCATCCCTGAGTCCGGAGATCCCGGAACAAACCATTGAGCTTGTGAAGGAACTGGGGGGTATTATTGCCAGGACCATATTCAACCTGAGGGTAAACCAGAAGACTGAGAAACTGCTGCAGGAATCACAGAAGATGACCCTTGAACTGCAATCAAACGAGGAGAAACTCAAAGAAAATGCAGAAGAAATGAGGGTAACCCAGGAAGAATTGAAACGTTCCAATGAGCAGTTGGAGTCGCAGGTCCAGGAAGTGGAAAATGCTCAGAAAAGACTGCACTGGCTACTTGAAAATGCCTCGGAAATTATCACCATCTATGACAAGGACCTGAAGAATACATATGTTAGTCCATCTGTTATCAGGATACTGGGGTATTCCCCTGCAGCGTATATGAAAGGAAAGGATATTGAACGGCTTACACTGGATGACCAGGAAAGAATGAAGGAATTATTCGACATGACAATTAAGGATCCATCCCTTACACCTACTATTCAATATAATTATATCAGAAAAGATGGTCAGCAGGTCGCCCTGGAGTCAAAATTCAGGAACATGCTGGAAGATCCTTCCGTTAACGGCATCATTCTGAATATTAATGATATAACTGAAAAACACAGGGCCGAAAAAGAAGAACGTCTTCGGAGCAGGATGCAATCCCTGTCTGAAAACTCCCTGGACATGATCATCAGGTTCAGTTTGGATGGACGATTCTATTATGCCAATCCAGTGGTTGAAGATTACCTGGGGAAAACACCGTCAGAACTTGTCAACCAGAACATCAAAGACAGTGAACTTCCTGAGGGACTTGCAGACTATTTTGATCAGGCCATCATCAATATGAAGGAATATCCAAAGAAGACCAACAATGAACTCACCATACCAATTCATGCAGGAGAGAGATCACTTGACAGGATCATGAGCCTGGATGCAATACCTGAATACAATGAGAAGGAACTGGAAACCATCCTTATTGTTGGACATGATATAACAGAAGCCAAGAGCATCGAAAAAGAGATCCAGGTAAAGAACCGCAAAATCGAGGATAGTATCAATTATGCTGAAAGGATACAGAGCAGTATCCTGCCAGGCATCCGCCAGATCCAGGAACTTTTTCCCAAATGCTTTATCTATTATAAACCCCGTGATGTGATTTCCGGGGATTTCCCATGGTTCTTCCCGGATGGCGACCTGGTTTACCTGGCCGCAGTTGATTGTACAGGCCATGGTGTTCCCGGTGCATTATTATCCTTTATAGGTTACTTCCTGTTAAACAATATTGTAGATCACCAACCCGGGTATACAGCAGGTCAGATTTGCGATAAGCTGCATTCAGGAGTGAGAAAAACCCTGAAACAGGAATCAGAAAATGCCGATGCAAGGGATGGTATGGATATTGCGTTCTGCAAGATCGATCTTAAATCGCGCGAGATACAATATGCAGGAGCCCACCGTCCACTGTACCTGCTTCGTGATGGTGAGCTGATAGAGTTTAAAGGTGACCGGAAGGCCATTGGGGGCATTCCAAACAGGAAAAGGCCTGAAAGTCTCTTTACCAACCATGTTATTCCTTATAGTACCGGGGACAAAGTATTCTTTTTTACTGACGGGATGCCAGATCAGCTTGGTGGACCTGAAAACAAGAAATATTCTCCAGGCAGGATCAGGGATATCATCTCAAGTAATCCAGGGTATACAATGAAGCAGTACAAACAATATTTTGCACAGGATTTCGAAGATTGGATGCAGGATGCAAAACAAATAGATGATGTACTTCTTTTAGGTATTGAATTTTAGTTATCAGCAAATATGAAAAGCGGCTTTCTTGAATTCGTATATGATTTCTATAAATCCATGAAAGCTCATGAGATAAAACTGGTCTATGAAGGCAGGGTAACCCAGCAGATTACCAAGGCATTCATTGCACTTGCTGAGGCACAAATGGAAGAAAATGCCGAAACTTCCAGCGTCCAGCGAAAAGTTTTCCATGTCATGGTCGAATGTCTTCAGAACATTAGCCGACATGCAGATGAGTATGAATCAGGAGAATCCCTGTATGCGGGAAAAGGGATCTTCATGGTCAGCTGCACAGAGCAGTACTGGTGTGTAACAACAGGTAATGCCATATTCAATGAAAAAGTCAAGGAACTGAAGGATATGATCGAGCAAATAAACGAGTTGGGTGAGGATGAACTGAAAAATCTTTATGTCAGGCAAATGCGGGAAGGGAGACTCTCAACAAAAGGGGGAGCGGGACTGGGATTTATCGACATCAGGAGAAAAACAAAGAAAAAACTTGAATATCATTTTCTGCCGATCACAGATAAAGTATCTTTTTTCCTGTTAACTACGTACATACCTAGAATATCTTAATCCTGATGCTATGGAAATATTAAAGATTGAAAGCACTGAGGATAATCCCCAGATAGTCCTGGATAGAGAATCAGATATCCTGGAAATATCCGGACGTTCCCTGCCTGAAGATGTCAATACCTTTTACGAACCTATGATGAGCTGGATTGAAGATTACGCCAAAGACCCCCTTGATACTACTGTTTTCAACTTTAAGTTAACTTATTTTAATACCGCAAGCTCCAAGATAATCCTAGATATACTCACCCAGTTTGAAGAGATGATTGAGGAAGGGCATCAGGTAATGGTTCGCTGGCATTATCCGGAAGAAGATGAAGACATGATGGAAGCCGGCGAAGAATACTCGGAAATGGTAGATGTCCCCTTTGAAATGGTATCAGTTTCCTGAATCCTGAACAACGGTGCTAATCAATGAGTGAAGAGATCCTAAAGGCCCTGATGCAACTTTTTGCGCTGATTATCAAGCAGGATGGCGGCGTTGAGGAAAGCGAGAAGGCATATGTCAGGTCATTCTTGTCAAAACAACTTTCCAGTGAGGATGTTTACCAGTATTATTCCCTGTTTGAAATGTATGCAGATCCTGGTAAGGAAGGATCCGCCTCCACCGCTGACCCTGAAAAACTAACCCCTGTCCTGGATTCTGTAAAGGTGCTGAGCATTTGCAGGAAAATCAATAAAACCCTCCACCAGAACCAGAAAATTGTAGTACTGGTGAGGTTATTTGAACTTGTCAATGCTGACATGAAGTTCACCCATCAGCGAATGGCCATCATAAATACAGTTGCGGATGTGTTCAAGGTCCCAAAAGAAGAAACTTCCAGCATTGAAAAATTCATTACTTCAACAAATCCATCCGAAATTGAAGATCCCCTGATTTGGATCCTCACTGACCAGGATAAAAGTCAGGAATCAACCCAGCATCAGCACGTGTTGCAGGGTTCAGGGTATATCGTTTTCCTTCATGTTCCCAGCGTAGGTCTGTATTTTTTTCAATACACCGGGGACCAGGAATTGTTCATGAATGGTCTTTCAATCAATGATCAACGAATCTATCTTTTCGCTAATGGCAGTACGGTAAAACCACCCCGGGGAAAACCTTTGTACTATAGTGATGTGGTCAGCCATTTTATGCATGAAGAGGCTGATATGGGAATCTCTCTGAAAGTGGAAGGCTTGCACTACCGGTTCCCGGGTGGAGATGTTGGGTTACGCAACATAAATTTCACAGAGGAGCAAGGTACCCTGGTAGGTATCATGGGGGCCAGCGGTGCTGGAAAAACAACCCTGCTTAATATCCTCTCAGGTACCAACAAACCAACGGAAGGATCTGTCATGATCAATGGACTGGATCTGCATAGCGGGATGGGTAAACTCAAGGGTGTGATCGGCCTGATTCCCCAGGACGATCTCCTAATTGAAGAGTTAACAGTCTTTCAGAACCTGTATTATAATGCCAGCCTGTGTTTCCGAAAGACCCCAAAAAAGGATCTGCATAAACTGGTGGATAAGACCCTGGTAAATCTTGGCCTTAAGGATATTCAAGACCTGAAGGTAGGCACACCATTCAATAAGTTAATAAGCGGTGGTCAGAGGAAACGCCTGAATGTTGCCCTTGAACTTCTCAGGGAACCATCTGTCTTGTTCGTGGATGAACCAACATCCGGTCTTTCCAGCCGTGACTCCGAAAATGTCATGGACCTCCTCAGGGAACTTGCCCTCAAGGGTAAACTGGTTTTTGTTGTTATTCACCAACCATCCTCTGAAATCTATAAAATGTTCGACAGGATAATCTTCCTGGACACAGGAGGATATATGATCTACCATGGCAATCCGGTTGAAGCAGTCATGTATTTCAAAAGAATGGATGAACAGATTAATGCTGAAATAGGCGAATGTCCAACCTGCGGAAATGTTTATCCAGAATTAATATTCAACATTATTGAAGCCAGTGTAGTAGATGAATTTGGGAACTATACCGGAGTAAGGAAAGTATACCCTGAGCGCTGGGAGGAGCTCTACCATAAGCATCATGTTAAAAAGGAGCTTACTGTCGTCGACTCACCTCCACCGGGATACCTCGCTCCTCCCGGCTGGATGCGACAATTTGGGATATATTGGATACGGGACCTGCGTTCAAAAATCAGTAACCGCCAATATGTTGGCCTTACCCTGCTTGTTTCTCCAATCCTGGCCCTGATCCTTTCCTATATCATCCGTTACATCGCAGATCCGACTTCCAATACTTATATTTTCAGGGAAAATGAGAATATCCCTGTTTATATATTCATGAGCCTGATCGTGGCCCTTTTCCTTGGATTAATTGTGAGTGCTGAAGAAATATTCAGGGACAGGAAGATCCTTAAACGAGAGGCATTCCTTAGCCTTAGCCGCTCCGGCTACCTCCTTTCAAAGGTGTTCATCCTGATCCTCATCTCAGCGATCCAATGCCTTCTTTTCGTGATTATCGCGAATCCTATCCTGGGCATAAAGGGAATGACATTTGCTTACTGGCTGGCCCTGTTTTCTACTGCTGTCTGTGCCAATTTACTGGGATTGAACATCTCGGCCGCCTTCAACTCGGCGATTACCATTTACATAGTCATCCCAATGCTCATGATCCCGATGATGATCCTCAGCGGAGCCATGTTCAGCTATGACAAATTGAACCGGAAGGTTGGCAGCGTTGGAAAAGTTCCATGGGTCGCTGAAATCATGATCCCCAAATGGTCGTACGAAGCTTTGATGGTACACCAGTTTAAGGAGAACAAGTTCCAGGAAATTTTTTACAAGGATAAGAAAGCAGAAAGTGTGGCCGATTTCCACCAGGTTTATCTGTTGCCTGAACTCATGAGGCGGATGGAAAAGGTCAGGTCGGACCTTGATCAGAACGGGAGCATAACTTCTTCAACTAAGGATCTTAAACTTCTACGTAATGAATTTTCCAAATTGAATCTCCTTGTCCCCGGAAAAGCTTTCAAAAAATTGAAGTTGATAACATCTGAAGGTATTTCGGGTCCTCTTTTGCAAAAGATGGATCATTTCCTGGAAGTAATTAAGGAATATTATTCACAAGAATTCATTTTTGCCAATACACAATTGGAAAACAGGATCTTGTATTACATTGAAAATCAACCTGATGTTTATAACCAGGTAAAGGATGACTATCATAATGAGGGTGTGGAAGAGTATGTCAGAAAAGTATTCGAAAAGAATAAGATGGTTGAGTACCGGAATACATTGGTCCAGCAGATCGATCCGATATATCTTGACCCGGTTCCTGCGGGACTTTTATCTTTCAGGTCACACTTTTTTGCGCCCAGGAAACACTTCATGGGGAGGTATTTTGATACCTTCTGGTTCAATATTGGGTTTATCTGGTTCCTGTCACTCTTGCTATACATTGGCTTATATTACAATTTAGTACATAACTTTATTTTGCTGACTCAAAAATTGAAATGATTAATCTTTATTTTTGTTTATATGCCGATAAAAAATTAACACCATTATGATTCGAAAATCAATCTTATTTATTCTTCTACTTTCAGTGATCCTTTCCTGTCAATCAAGAAAAGGCAAGCTGGCTGATGCAGAGTTAGATATACTCGACTCCCTGGAAATCGCTGCAGATATGCAGATCTCAGAGGAGGCCCTGGACGAGATAGTTCAAAGTGTATCCTCTCCTATTGAAATGGCCTCCCTGATCATGGAGATCGGGACTCCTTTCTCCCTCGATTACCTGGCAACCACAGATTTTGTTGACAGGTACAATACCAGTTTTCAAATGGCATACAGCCTGGGGGTATTCGGGGCAGACCTGGGTTATCTAAACATTTATAACAAAAATACCCAGATTGTCGATTACCTGACTGCCATTAATAAGCTGGCAGATGGGATACGCGTGGGTCAGTTCTTTGATTTTGCTACACTGAAGCGGCTCGCTACGAGCAGGGAGAGTATTGATTCCCTTATGTATATCTCAGTAAGCAGTTTCAATAATATTGATTCATACCTGAGGGAAAATAACAGGGGACACCTCAGTGCCCTGATGATAACAGGTGTCTGGATTGAAAGCATGTATCTTGCAACCCAGGTAGTTAATCAGACACCAAACCCGGCACTCAGTGAAAGGATTGGAGAACAAAAGCTAAACCTGAATAATCTATTTCTTATCCTGAATCCATACAAGAGTCAGCAGCAAATAGCCGACTTGCTTGCCCAGATGAATGAAATAAAAGAAGTCTTCGACCAGGTGGATATAATCTATGAAATGGGGAGACCTGAAACTGTCGAAAAAGATGGGATGGTCATGATCGTGCAAAACGAAAAAAGTATTGTCCAGATTACGGAAGAACAGCTGCAGCAGATCATTAGTAAGATAGAAGAAGTAAGAAACAAACTAATTGCCTATTAATATGATACGGATCCTTACGTTAATATTTCTCGGATTTTTATTTGTTCTTACAAGTAACATCCAGGCTCAGTCCGCCGCCGACCTTGTAGAACAATGTGCCAATGATGCCGGTAAAGATGCGACCTATTTAAAAGATTTTATTGTTAAACTGGGAGAGGCAAAAACTGGATCAAAGCATCCTGTCGCACGCTACCCGCTGGTCTTAAGTAAGAACAATGTCTATCGCTTCAATGTCTGTACCACTGAACAATCTGAAGGAAAAGCCATTATCAGGTTATACGACAGTAACCGGCTTATTTTCAGCTCCTATGATGAAGATACTCAGGAAGAATTCAATCCTTTTAGTTTTCTTTGCCAGAAAACTGGGATCTACCATGTTTTTATTTCATTCATTGATGGAAAACCAGGTGAAGCAGTAGGTATCCTGTCATACGTTACGAAGTAAAAAGCAACATTACATAACCTGCAAACAAAAGTCCGATCAATATCTCACCTGTTAACCTGGAACGTAGATTGAGTAAGTAATAAGAGAGAATAAAGGAAATGGCAAATCCACTGAAGTAGATCAGTTCAACAGACCGGCTGTAGAGGCCGAAGTATATAATCAGTGTAACCGTAAATATCCAGAAATTAAGCCTGTAGAACTTCCGCACATAGATTTTCAGCCCCTGGTAGTTCCTGACCATTTTCCTGCTTGCAAGCAAAATAAGGAGACCTAATACAGCATAGAACAGGATATAATACCTGTTAAAGTAGCTGAAATCATGATCGGGACTAAGATTTTTGATCATCCCCTGCCACTTTGGGCCTAATTCCTGGCCCGAAAGGTAATACCATGAAAACACGAAGAGATAAGGCAGCAAAAAACCAATGATGGTGAATATCCATTCCCGGAATCGTATGTTTCTAAAAAGAGACAGGCCAATCCAGATGATAAACATTAAGTACGCTCCCCTGGCATAAAACAGACTGCCTGTTGAAACCAGGAACGACGCCAGAAAGTAATCATATGCCAATCCTTCCTTTTTGATGGTTCCCAACATGGCCTCGATGGCAAAAAGCATAAAAATACTGGCAAAGATAACTGGGTTAAAACATTGCAATGGTAAGAAGCTGCTGGCAACAAGCAAAAATATGAAAGATGGAAGGTAGGTCCGGCTCTTAAGCACAATGAATTTCATATTCAGCCTGGAAAGCAGCAATGCATTGATAACCAACAAAGTAAGGGCAATGATTTTGGAAAGGAATACATGCTCTCCGATCAGCCTGCTGACCAGTTGGAAAAGGGGCATTGGGGATTCTTCGAAAGTCAACTGGAATGGTTGAGGAAGGATAAGGTACTTCAACCAGAACAATAAAGCGAGGACCAGTAGAACCATGATCTGAACTGGCCGGCCACCTTGTAAGAATTTCAGGAACATTCAGTGAAACGTTTTTAACTAAAGGTCAAAGCCGATATCACGCCGGTAGTTTTTGCCTTCGAATTGTATCTTTTCAGCAGTAATATATGTCCTAGCCAGGGCCTCAGTCATATCCTCCCCAAAAGATGTTATGGACAAAACCCTTCCCCCGTTGGTTAATACCCTGCCATCATCCAGCTTGGTCCCGGCATGAAATATAACTGATTTGCCAGGATCATCCAATCCTGTAATTTCTTTCCCCTTTTCATAGGAACCGGGATAACCTTTGGAAACGAGCATTACAGTACTCACTGTCCGGGCATCTATTTCCAGGGTCTTATTCTTCAGTTCCTTCCGGGAAACGGATACAAAAAGGTCAAGCAGGTCACTACTGATCCGTGGCAGGACTACTTCTCCTTCCGGATCACCCATGCGAACATTATATTCGACCACGTAAGGATTACCAAGAACATTCATCAACCCTATGTAGATGAAACCCTTGTAATCAATATTATCCTTATTCAGGCCTTCTACAGTTGGTTTTACAATTTTTTCCTCAACCTTCATTAAGAAAACCTTGTCTACAAATGGAACAGGTGAGATAGCTCCCATACCACCAGTGTTAAGTCCCGCATCACCTTCACCAATTCTTTTATAATCCTTGGCTTCAGGAAAGATCAAATATGATACACCATCAGTCAGTACGAATATGGATACTTCGATGCCGGGAAGGAACTCTTCGATAACCACATTGTTGCCGGCATCCCCGAATTTACCTTCCAGCATGTATTTAAGTTCATCTTCAGCTTCTTTCAGGCTGTCAAGGATAAGGACCCCTTTACCTGCAGCCAGGCCATCAGCCTTAAGTACATAAGGTGGTTCCAGAGAATGAAGGTATTCCACACCTTCCTGGTAGGTATCCAGGGTTACATTTTTATACCTGGCAGTAGGGATTTCATGCCGGACCATAAATTCATTGGCAAACTTCTTACTCCCTTCAAGGGATGCTCCCAATTTGGAAGGGCCAATCAGGGGGATCTTCTTCAGCTTCGGATCAGCTAGAAAGTAATCATATATCCCTGCCACAAGAGGTACCTCAGGACCAACGATCACCATCTCAATACCATTCCCGAGCACAAAATCACTGATGGCCGGAAAGTCAGTTACTGAGAGTTCTACGTTTGTACCTAACTGGGCTGTCCCGGCATTACCGGGAGCCACGAATATGGATGTTAACAATGGGCTTTGTGAGATCTTCCAGGCGATGGCATGTTCACGCCCTCCCGACCCGAGTATGAGGACTTTCATAGGATAACATTTATGGACATGTAAACTTAATGAAAAAACACGAAATGCTTTATATCAGCAGTCCTGCGAATTGTGAATTTTCAACTGTATTTTCTGATCTTTCTCTGCAAAAACAGATCAAACAAAAATTTATATATCCATGGAATTTCCTTCCGCCAGCCATCAAATGGATCATGGTCCTTTTCGAAGCTTGATCCACGTCGCGGAGGATCATTCATTGCTGCATCATAGTCTATACCTAAAAATGAACAAATGTGCTTGGTTGTTTCCTTCATGTTCTTGTACAATTCACTATACCTTACGATCAGGTAACTCTCAGGAAAATCTTTCAAGTACTTTTTGTGATATCGTATATTTCTATTCCAGTCTGCAAGCACATACAGGAATATCCCGAGGTCCCTGAATGGATTTGGTTTTTTCAGCCGGTGATGCGGAAAGTCCTGCCGGTGAATTTCTGAGAAAAATACGGCCCGTGGGTCCCGGATGATATGAAGGAATTTTGCATTTGGGTACCAGGCTGAGAGTTCCTCGAGATGATAAAGGTTATGAGGGGTTTTTTCTCCAAAAATGGTTTTTTGATTGGCCTTCCCTCTCTGCGATAAAGCCAGCCAATGAAGATCACTGTATTGCCGGCCAGAATCCTCAAACGCTTCACGCAGTTGCACCAGGTCAAGCTTTTTATAGGTCCAGAACTTCCCATTGATCTTACCTGATCCTAAAATCTGAAACAGTTGCTGGATCTTGTACTCAGAATCAAAAGGGACAAGATGGGCGGTCAGATCAATAAGCCCTTTTCCCCTTCCTTTAATCCAAAGACCTGGCTCACCAGATATCCATACCATTGGATGCAGGTTGAGGATACTGCGGATGAAATTGGTGCCGGACCTGGGACGGCCAATAACAAAGATTAAAGGGGACAGATTAAAATCATTCATTGGATTTAACAAGAAAGGCCCCCATATCGGGAGCCTTTCAATCTTCATGTATATGTTTCTACTCTATCATTAACTTGGCCTTTACAGGCAGTCCATTGATCCTCATAAAGTAAGCTCCCCTCGCCTGGTTGCCCAGATCAATGGTCTGGATAAACCTGGCCTCTCCAAATGAATCAAACTGCTGCCTGAATATCCGCTGACCCATCAGGTTTATAATCTCCAGGTTTATATCCTCCCTGTCGGGATTCTCCATCTCAATAGTGAATTGCCCTGTTGAGGGGTTGGGGTAAAGCAGGAGGTCATAGCCGAGCTGCAGGTCCCTAACCGCCAAAGCAATAATGGTTGAATCCCTTGAAGTTTCGCAGCTATCTATTACTAGGATCTTATAATTTCCCGTTGTCAGATCAACAAATTGATGCTGTGTGTCTGATATTATTGCACTGTCCAGGGGATCCTCATTCGTATCTAACAGGTAATACCTATAATCTGGTGAACCATTTTCAACATCCACAATAATTACACCACGTGAAGTTGCTGTATCCCAGGTAGTGCTAACTAGAATACTGAGAAGTTTCACCTCCAAAACGCCAGGCTCATTGTCCGTACAGCCCTTGGCATCAGTAACATTGACTATGTAGTCCCTTGCTTCAAGATTGGTTGCAATCATTGTGGTCTGTGCACCAGGATCGTCCCATACATAACTATAAGGCGGGGTTCCCCCGGTAACATTGGCAATAAGAGCTCCGTCCATATCTCCGGGGCAGGATACAGGTGAGTGTTCATCAACAACTATGGATAATGCTGCAGGTGAACGTACTGAATCTGAGTATTGAAATACGCAACCACCAGAATCTGTAACAGTAACCATGTATGCACCGGCTGAAACGCCCGTTAGATCCTGGGATACAGCTCCGCCAGGCGTCCAGCTATATGAAGCAGGTCCCCATCCTCCAACGACACTAATAAAGATGGCGCCATCATTATCTCCCGGACAGCTTACATTCCAGAGGCTATCGGTGATAACTCCTAATTCCAGAGCGGGCTCATTGATTTCAAATGAAACCTCCGCAAATTTGAGATTACCATTATCAGTAACCTTCACGATGTAAGTTCCGGGTGCAAAACCAGTTATTCTTGCCTGGTTCAAGCCTACAGGGTCTCCCATGACTGTTCTCCATGCATAAGTATAACTACCTGTTCCTCCGAATTCCACACAAACTTCTGCTTCACCGTCATTGTCACCTTTACAGGTAATGTCAATAAGATCACATATGATGATAGACAATCCAGTGTCACTGGGTACATTAAATGAGGTATCCTGGACGCAGTCGTTTGCATCTGTTAATGATAACTCATATAAACCTTGGTTAGCCAGACCTGTAATGGAAGCATCTGTGGAAGAATACCCGGAGGGTCCTGACCATGCGTAAGTATAAACAGGCGTCCCACCCTGATCCATTAGATTCACTGCTCCATTACTGCCAGGTGGTATTACAATGGTGTCAACAGTTGACCCGGCAAAAGATATCGAGTCTGGTTGTGGCACCATAAAAGTCGTATCTCTTACACAACCGTCAGCATCTGTAATGGTAACAGTATTAGCACCAGCCATCGCCGTTGTAATATCCTGGGTTGTCTCTCCACTGGGGGACCAAAGATAACTATATGGTTCTGCACCTCCTGAGATAGATATGTATACCCTGCCATCATTTTTTACACCACTTGAAGCTGATGTATGGCAGCTTGTTGGTACAATTGAACCCGGCGTAATCACCATTGGAGGAGCTTCGGTCAGTGTGACCATAACGGAATCTATCCTTCCATCGTCGTCCGTTGCAATGATCTTATAATCCCCCGCAACCAGATTCGTAGCGGTCGGGCCTGTAGACACGCTGGGCAACCATTCATAAGTTATCGGTTCAGTTCCAAATTGTGTAGCAACCGTAATTGAACCTGTAGTATCACCAAAGCATACAACATTTTCCTTGTCTTCCTCATAAACACTAAACTTAAATCCGTATTTCACAAAAAATCCATCTGTATCTCCAGCAAGGGTATTGGTCAGTTGTAGGACTGGGCCAGCATTTACCACAGTACCATCGAAATTTCCAATGATCAGGGTTGAATCACCACTTTCATCAAAAGCCACATTTAAACCTACATCTGCACCATCTCCAGAGATTGTATCAACGGCTATCAGATTCCCGTTCACATCATACACTGCAAAACCTGATTGTTTATTCCCCTCCTCGTCAATATTTCCGGAATATAGAATCCGGTTCCCCTTGACATCCATACCAAACGCATCATCGGAACCTGTTCCGCCATCCCTCCTGAACCACTGCAGGTTCCCGTTCCGGTTATATTTTGCAATTAAGTAATCGCTAAGGCCAAGCGAAGGACGGGGAGCAGAACTTAGGGTTTCCGTACTATCAATCACAATGGTTGTAGATTCTGCCTTCCCGGTAAAATATATATTTCCGAATCCATCAGCTCCTGAAGAGTTAACATGGTCATAACCGGTCCCACCACCTGTACGGCTCCAATCATAGGCAAGATCATCCCCGAATCTGGCTACAAGTATATCCATTGCGGAAGTTTCTCCTACTATAGAATCTGAAGGTGTAAACCATATTGTCCCGCGCAGGTCACCTGTTACAAAATAACCGTTAATGGCACCTCCGACGATACTGTTATTGACATTCTTGAAAATGGACTGGTTGTGGCTTCCTTCGAAGGTTTGCATGTCCACGAAAGTTCCATTATCAGGGGTAAACCTGGCCAGGATCTGATCTTTCGGACCTAGAGCGGTAATGAACTGTTCACCGCCATCACTGTATTTCAAGGTATCCTTAAACATTCCAACCACAACAAGATAATCCCGGTCAATATCGTAGGTGACATCCCGTAATCTTTCAACATCTGTTCCCCAGAATACACTGTCTGCAAACAGCAGCGTCCCGGTCCCATCATATTTTGCCAGAAATGAGTCGAAATTGGCACCATCAGTATTCGTCAATGTCGTTGTGCCGCCTTCAAATGAAAGGAGAGGGCTTCTGGAGGCACCGACAATGTAAATATTATTGCTGGGATCAATGGCAAGACCTCCGGCAAATTCCCTGGCATCTCCACCAATCCGTCTTGCCCACTGAACGGTTCCCTGTTCATTAAATTTACATAGAAATATATCCTCCTGTATACCTGAATAGATCAGAGCTGGCAATCCCGCAACGGAAAGAGCCTCCACATAATTCCCAACGATATAAACATCTCCATTTCCATCCACTTTGATGTCAACCGGGGTTACGTCGCCGGTGCTGGAAAACTGTTCGGCGAACACCCATGATTGGGCATTTGTAAAACTTAAGGTCGCTAAACCAAATAAGGTTAAGAGTAATAATTTTTTCATTACTATTCGTTTTATTGAGTTTTATAACATTTGATTCATCTAAAAGCAATTTTAAAATTAGGCAGAAATATGTCTCCATTTTACAATCAATGCATTTTTTTTTCAACCTATCATAAATGATACCTGCCTTATCTATACGTAACAACTATATTTAAGTTCAATTAGTTAGACTATCTTTGAGCTGGAAAGGTTGCAAACCATGATACAATCGCACGGCGATATAAAAATATGTGTTATTTCTGTCTGGTTTGGACAGTGGCCATCTTATTTTCCATATTTCCTGAAAACATGTGTTTCAAACAAATTTATTGACTGGATAATTGTCAGTGACCAGGAAATCCAAGGGGGGGCATCTGAGAATCTGAGCTTTATAAAAATGACCAAACAATCATTTGTGGAGACAGCATCAAAAAAGCTTGGATTTGATATCAATCTCAAATCCCCCTACAAGCTTTGTGATTTTAAACCCGCTTTCGGTAAAATATTCGAAGATCTCCTTTCTCCCTATCAGTATTGGGGTTATTGTGACATAGACCTTGTTTTCGGTGATATCAAGAAACATTTTGATATCCTCATGGATGAAGAACCAGATATCATCAGTGGCTATCATAATTTCATGGCAGGTCCTTTCAGCCTGTACCACAATAGCCCTGCAATTAATAACCTGTTCAGGGATTGCACGGATCATCAGCAGATCCTACAGTATCCTGTCCACAGGGCATTTGATGAAAACATCCCCCGGAAAATACCTTTAAAAAGGAAAATATATTATCGGATTTTGTATTTAGTAAGGTTAATGACCATTGGCCCACGATATCACCTTTGTATCCCGGAAGTCCGTTATAATTTCCAATGGTATATTAAGAAACGGATCAGTCATAAATCCTTCCCCCAGGACATGACAGAACTGGTATACAAAGCCGCCCATGAAAAATCAATAAAGGCTATTTTTAGTGATCTGATAAGATCGGACAGGGCTTTTAGGAGACAAGGGCAAAAATACTGGGCAATTTCCTGGCAGGATGGCAAGCTGACAGATAATAAGACCGGAGAAGATTTATGTGCTTTTCACTTCATTGATTCAAAAGACAAACCCGGTTTTGTGATCACTCCTTGTGCAGTTGATGCTGAAAGATTCACTGTTACCGAGAAAAAAATTGAGTGTGAATAGCATGGGTAGTTCTAAATATAAAATCGCCATTATTATCCCATATTTCGGGCGATGGCCTGAATGGTTCGGATATTTTCTCCAGAGTTGCAGGTATAATACATCTGTAAACTGGTTTTTCTTTACTGATTGTAAAATACCGGAGATCGATAGGGAACATATCCGGTTTTTTCAATTCACCCTGGATAATTTCAATGAACTTGCCAGCCGGAAAACAGGAGTAAAAATTGAAATCAAACATCCATACAAACTCTGCGATCTGAAACCTGCCTATGGAGACATTTTTGCAGAGTACTTAACAGGATTCGATTTCTGGGGATACGGGGATATTGACCTTATCTACGGCAATTTCAATCATTTTTTCAATGAAGAGATATTGACAGGACACGATATATTATCTAATCATGATGAGTTTATCAGTGGTCATTTGTGCCTTATCCGGAACAGCCCGGTAACAGTTTTCCTGTACAGGAAAGACGACATATATAAAAAGGCATTCTGTGATCCTTTCTATACAGGATTTGATGAACAGTTGCTCAAACGGAAATTTAATCCCAATGGTACCGGACTGAAAGCAAGGATGCGATCTCATCTAAAACAACATATCAATAAAGTCGCTGCGAATAAGATGATATCCCGTATGGCTCCTGCCTGGTTGAAATCGATGGTTAAAAGAAAAAGTAATACCGAGATTAGAGATTTTACATCCATCGTACGGCATTATGCTGATTCTGAGGGCATCAGTGTACTTCAGCGGAGAACTTTCCAATCAGACCTGATGTTAAAAAAGCTTGGGATTAAAAAATGGGAAATATTCTGGGACAGGGGCCGGCTAATTAGCTCTTGTATGCAGGAAGATATTCTATACTTTCATTTTATCCTGTCCAAGCTATCTGAATCTTTTACGTTTGAGGGATTCGAACTTGCTATGGATCAATTCTCCATAAGCAGCTCAGGAATAAGGGGAGGGTCTGTATGAAAGTCATGGTAATCATACCATTTTTCGGGAAGTGGCCCAGATGGCTGGATTATTACCTGCAGGCTTGTGCTTACAATACATCTATTCAGTGGCTATTGGTCGGGGATAGCCAGGAACCAGAACTTCCAGGAAATATCCAGTTCGAAAATATGAGTTTGAAGGATTTTAATAAGCTGGCCAGCAAAAAATTGGAACTCCAAATTCATTTCCATAATCCTTATAAGATTTGTGACCTGAGACCTGCCTTTGGAATTATCTTTTCAGACTTTATCAAAAATCATGATTTCTGGGGATACGCTGATCTTGATGTGATTTTTGGAAATATTTCATCCTTCATAACAGAAGATCTGCTTAAAAAGTACGATGTTATATCTGTCAGGAAAAAATACATGGCCGGGCATTTTGCCCTTTATAAAAATATTCCGCATATCAATTCCATGT
>Ga0209345_10002388_pt1 | contig 20797 bp, 22 predicted proteins | sample Cruoilmetagenom7_FD_187294 | JGI IMG/M metagenome (GOLD analysis project Ga0209345, IMG submission 187294) | Oil polluted marine microbial communities from Coal Oil Point, Santa Barbara, California, USA - Sample 7 (SPAdes) (version 2) | ecosystem: Environmental > Aquatic > Marine > Oil seeps ... | reverse complement strand
CAAAACATAATGATGATTATTGGGTATATGCGAATGTTACACCATCTTACGATGAAAATGCTAAGATTATAGGTTACTACTCAGTTAGACGTCAACCAAATCCAAAAGCTTTAGAGATAATCAAACCATTATATGCACAAATGTTACAAGCTGAAAAAAGTGGTGGTGTTAATTCTGGTACAAAAATTTTAACAGATTTATTACATGAAAAAGGAGTAGGCTATAATGAACTTATCATCGCTATTCAAGAATAAACAAACACTTTTATTATTTATTACACTTATTGGAATTTTTATATTTGGACTTGCAAGTGCTAGCTATATTTTAAGTGCTATTATTTTAGTAATTTTAATAGTATCAAGTTTCATCCCATCAACTACTAAAAATAAATCTATTTCCAACATAGAGGCTCAGATGCACTATGTAATAAAAAATGCAGCAGATGGAAAACTAGAATACCGCGTTACAAGTATTCCAAATGACAATTCAAAAGAATCAGAATTTGCATGGGCGATCAATGATTTACTTGACCAACTAGAGGCTTTTATGAGAGATGCTTCAACAAGTATTACTTGTGCTTCTGAGGGTAAAACATATAGACGTCCTTACGCATCAGGACTTCATGGAGAATTTCAAGCAACTTCTATTAACTTAAGAAAAGCAATACTGTCTATCGCCAGTGGTTATGAAAATAGGATTAGAGGTGAAATGTCACAACAATTTTCTACGCTTGGCGGTGGAGTAAGTAGTGGCTTAATTATCATACAAAATGATATTAGTTCTTGTTCTGAAGATTCTAAAAAAATTGTAAAAGTTTCACAAAAAACTGCTGATGAATCTTCAAATAGCTTAGAGAGTGTTGTAGAGATTGGTTCAAGATTAAATACGCTTGTTGAACTTATAAATCTTAGTCACGAAGGAATTATAAGTCTTGAGGGCCGTTCATCTGAAATTTCAGATGTTGTTGGTCTTATTAAAGATATTGCAGATCAAACTAATTTACTTGCTCTAAATGCTGCTATTGAAGCGGCACGTGCTGGTGAACATGGTCGTGGTTTCGCAGTAGTTGCTGATGAAGTAAGAAAACTTGCTGAGAGAACCCAAAAAGCAACAAGTGAGATAGAAGTAAATATATCCACTCTTCAACAAGAGTCAAATGATATGAGAAGCAACTCTGATAAGATTTCAGAAATTGCTCATGATTCATCTGATGTTATAAATGAATTTGAAAATACGTTCAAAGAATTAAACTCATTAGCTTCAAACTCTTATGAAGCAGCTATTAAAGTTCAAAACCGTCTATTTACAACTTTGGTAAAAGTTGACCATATTGTATTTAAATCAAAAGCGTATGCTACTGTTTTAGAATCTGATGATAGTGAAGTCTTTGCAGACCATAAAAATTGCCGTATGGGTAAATGGTATCTAGGTATTGGACAAGAAAGATTTGGCCATACTAAATCTTTTGTTCAAATGGATGCTCCACATGCCGTTGTGCATAATAGTGTATTTAAAAACTTAGAGTTTGTAAAAGATCACTCAACTCTGAAGTTTGATCATCCTAAACAAATAGTAGATAACTTTGTTACTATGGAAAATGCATCAAAAGAACTATATGTCAAACTTGATACTATGCTAGAAGAATTTGATACTAAAAAATAGTCTAATCAAGAATATTAACTAAGTATTAACTTCTCCTTTATATAATTTTATATCTCAATTATGTTTTCCCCCTTTCATAAGAGATGTAAAATTTACTCTTAACAATTATTTTTTAAACTTCAAGCTCTTACTCCTGTTTGGGCTTGAATTAATTATGTTAAACTTCCATAATGAAAATCATACTAACAACTCTAAACTCACGATATACCCACAGTTCCATCGGTCTTAGATATCTATATGCAAATCTTAAAGAGCTACAAGATGATGCAAAGATTTTAGAATTTAGTATAAATGATGCTATCCAAACTATCGCTGAAAAAATTTTAATCCACATGCCAGATATTATAGGGATAGGCACTTATATTTGGAATGTTACAGAAGTAGCCGAACTTATTCACATCATCAAAAAAATATCCCCAAACACTACTATAGTTTTAGGTGGTCCAGAGGTTAGCTATACACCATTTAGAGTAAATCTTGATGATGCGGATTTTATCATTCAAGGTGAAGGTGAAATATCTTTTTATGAACTTTGTAAAAACCTCTCAAAACAAAATAGTAAAATAATTAAACCAAACACACCAAATCTAAAAGAGCTAAAACTTCCTTATGAGTTTTATACAGATGATGATATAAAAAACCGCTATATATATGTTGAAATATCTCGTGGTTGCCCTTTTGAGTGTGAGTTTTGTCTATCTTCCATGGATGAGAGAGTAAGAGCCTTTGATTTGGATGAAGTTTTAATAGAGTTTGACAAACTTTGGGATAGAGGTGCAAGAGCGTTTAAATTTGTAGATAGAACTTTTAATCTAAATATGAAAAGTGCAAATAAAATTCTAGATTTCTTTTTAGAAAAAGAGCCTCCTTACTTTGCTCACTTTGAAGTTATACCAGACCATTTTCCAGATTCTATTAAAGAAAAAATAAAGCAATTTTCACATGGTGCATTGCAACTTGAAATTGGGATACAAACACTAAATTTGGAGATTGCTAACAATATCTCAAGACAACTTAAACTCGATAAAATCAAACAAAACATCTCCTTTTTAGAAAATGAAACCGAGGCTCACATCCACCTTGACTTGATAGTTGGTTTACCAGGGGAAAGCTTGAAAAGTTTTGGCAATAACCTTGATGAATTAGTTAGTCTAAGTTCATGTGAAATACAGATAGGGATACTTAAAAAGCTCTCTGGAACAAGCATAAACCGACATGATATAGAACACGGTATGGTTTATAGTGATATCCCACCTTATGATATTTTAAAAAACAATCAACTATCTTTTATCGATATACAAATTATGAAAAGATTTGCAAGATTCTGGGATTTAACTTATAACAGTGGGAACTTTAAAAATAGTGTAAAACTTATTTGGCAAGATAAAAGTGTTTATGAAAATTTTTATAAGTTTGGCATGTGGGTTTATGAACAAACTGATTCTACATATAAAATATCACTACAAAGACTTGGTGAGTTACTTTTTACTTATCTCACAAAAATTAAACATCTAGATACTCAATATGTTGCAGATAATATGCTCAAAGATATGATGAAGCTAAAAGGTCGTGCAGTTCCAAGCTACTTAAAACCTCATGTGCCCGAGCGAAGCGACAAATACCCTTGGGGTGCCAAAAATGGAACTTCTGGCTTTAACAAAAGACAAGTCTAACTTATACTATCTGTAACTGGTCCTTGTACACTATTTATATGCATTGCCTGAAGTTGTTCTAGTTCCTCTGTACTTTTTACAAACGTTGCTACTATCTCAATACCAAGAGAGTCTGTAATAACCTGCAAGGCACTCATAGAATCCTGTGACTGATCTAGTAAAAAGGCACAATCGGCTTTTAGAAACTCTGGATTTAACTCTTTTAAGTATGTAAAGTCAGTTGACTCACCGGTAAAAGAGTTTATTCCAAATTGGAACCCATACTTAGCAAATAAATCTACAAAGCTTTTAACAAGTACAGTATTGTGTATAGCAAAGCTATCAGTAACCTCAAAAGAGAGTTTAAACTTCAGAGTTTTTGCATACTGTTCAAAGAGAGAGGAAAGCTCTATAAAAGATTGCTTATCTTTAATAAATTCATTTGAAAGACGAATGGAGCATATACTTCCATCAAGTTCTTCATGTCTTTGTCTTATTAAGTCTCTTAAAGTTACAATATACATCTTTGTAACAAGACCAAGGTTTATTGCAGGAGCGATAAAATCACCATAGAAATATTTCTTATCTTCCCCACCATCAATAGTAAATGTCATTACTCTATGATCAACATTTTTTGTTTTAGCATTTAGAGTTGGCCAAAATCTTAAACTAAAGTAGTTATTGCTGATTGAGTCTTCTATAATATTACGCCATTGCTCTTTACCCATAGCATTTTCATCATTTTTTTCTTCATAAAGATAAGTGTTTTCATTCTCATCAGCTTTTGCATTAGAAAGTGCATTATCTGCACGAGTTAACAAGTCACTTATGCTAACACTTGGCTTATATCTATAAAGACCTATATTGATACACACTTCCTTCTCATTGAGCTCATTTGCTTTAATTAATTTATCAAAATATCTATTTATTCTACGTGCAACATCACTACCCTCATCAGATTCACAATCAGGGAGCATTAGAGTAAATTCAGTTCCATTAACACGTGATATAACTTTATCTTCATACTTTTTACAAACATGATTAAAAGAATTTGCAACCTCTAAAAACATGTCATCCGCTTTTCTTCTTCCTAAAACTTGATTTAGAACTTCCGCTCCACTAAGAGCGATAAATATAATTGTTCCCCCATTAGTTTTGTTTTCTGCTTTGATTAAGTCTGGTAGTTTTAGCATTAAATAGCGTCTGTTAAATAACTTTGTAGTTGGGTCATTATAAAGTAACTCTCTATTTCTTTGAGCGGCTTCATTACCTTTTTGGAAAATATCTTCCACCTTGCTAACCATTGCATTCATACCTTTTACAACATCTTTAAATTCAGTTGTATAAGGAATCTGTTTTTGGATGATAAATTCGTTTTTTATAATTGATTCTGCTTGATGTTGCACTCTATACAATGGTTTTAATACAAAATGAAGCATAATTCCAAGCACTACTTGAGCACTTATTACAGATATTACAAATAGATACAGCAGGTTTATAAACATCTTATAAAGAGCTTTATATACTATACCTGTATCTCCATCAACAGTAACAACCCCTACAATATTCCAACCAGAAGAAACATCAGTAGAAACACTATCTAGTACAATCGAAGTAAAGTTTATAAACCATAAAGGAACACCTTCAACTGGATCATTATCCACTTGCATATAGTCATCTTCACCGCTATTTGATTTAAAGTCGATTTTTTTATAATAACCGCTATCAAATTCAGCATCTATAGTTGTAACAATAAGAGCACTATCCTCACTAGCTTCTGCTAGGTTATTACTTAATGTTGATATATTATTTACAGTAGTTTCATAAAGACTTTGTATCATATCTTTCTTAGCAGATTGGTAGTTTATTACCATTACAGCACCAAGCATTATAATTATAATAATCGATATGACCAAAGCCATCTGTTTAAATAGTGTCATAATTTCTTCCTTTTCATATTAACTTCTAGTTTTTTCCATTTTTTAGATTTTGCTCCAGTGTCACCATTAATCATTTTAACCACCTTAACAAGGTCTCTACGTTTTGACGCTGGTAATACTTTTCTATTGTTGTTGTCTAAAATAAGTATATCTTTCTTAGATTTTGGTTTTGGGACTTTCAGATAAGATAAAACCATATGAGAGATTTTTTTACCACTTCGATTTTTATAAATAACGTAGGTAAACTTCATCCTTTTTGGACTAATACCCAACTCTTTTAATATATAATATTTTGCAATGGTATAGTCTTCACAATCACCAAGACCTTTACCTACAAACTCATATAAGGTTGCCCAGTAATCACTCATGCCATAAACTTTTTTATCACTCTTATATTTTATAAAGTTTACCCAAGTATTTACTGCATTTAATTTTTTTAAATCACTAGAATTTTTTAAGTCTTTTAATAACTCTTTGTTTATCGCAATAAAACGGTTTTTTGCATATACATTATATTTTTTTTCTGCTTTATTTATTAATTGTTTAGTTATCAATTCTGCATTAATTAAACTAGGTGATATAAATAAAAATATTATAAAAAAGTGTTTTATTATTTGCATAAATTATTATACTTATAATTTTATTTGCCTTTTATTAAGAAAATTAATTTAACTTTGTGAATAAGAATTTAAAATACCTATTTAAGTGTTAAATCTACTCATACTGTCCGAGAAAGTCTCTATAAAATACATATTAACACAAAATTTATATCTATTGCATTATAATTCATCAAAATATTACAAATGGGGTAATTATGTTATTTGGAAACAATGATAAACTAGAAGCAGATCTTAGACAAAAAGATCAAGAGATACGTGATCTACATTCAGAACTAGATGATGCACATTCAAAAATAGCTGAACTTGAACACATAGCAAAAGATGCTCATAATAATCAAATTATGAATAACCTAATTCAGTCACTTACAAAAGGATTAACTACTGGATGTGATAGAGATTTAAAAATTTTGCAAGATGATTTAAGTAACAATCTAGGGTCCCTTCAAGATATAGATGGACGAAATCAAGCAAATAACGAACATACTGAACATTGTGCTACAGATGTTGATAATCTATCTAATACTATGAGCACTCTACTAGAGCATATAACAAGCACTTTCGACCAAGTAAATACACTAAATTCTAATGTTGAAAGTATCTCTGATGTAATCAACCTTATTAAAGATATATCAGACCAAACAAATCTACTTGCTTTAAATGCAGCTATTGAAGCAGCACGTGCAGGTGAGCATGGTCGTGGTTTTGCTGTTGTTGCTGATGAAGTAAGGAAACTAGCTGAGAGAACCCAAAAAGCTACAAGCGAAGTGGAAATAACTGTTCAAAGTTTAAAACAAAACACGCAAGAGGTTCATGGTCATTCTGTAGCAATGGAAGAGTTATCTACAGCTTCTAATGAACAGATGGATGTTTTCCAACAAAGAATGCAAGAACTCACAGAAAATTCAAATATGATATCAGAAGAAAATCTAGATGTTACTTATGCTATCTTTATGATTTTAAGTAAACTTGATCACTTACTATTTAAAGCTAGTGGGTACAGAACTGTATTTAGTGGTAAAGTTGATGGAGAATTTAAGTCAGAAACAGAATGTAGGCTTGGTAACTGGTACTTTAATGGTGAAGGTAAAGATAAATTTGGTAAGTGTGCAAGTTATGCTAAAATGGCAGCACCTCATAAAGATGTTCATGACAATATCAAAAAAGCAGTTAAATGTGTAGCTGATGGCACATGTACAGAACACTCACAAAATGTTATGACTTACTTTGATGCAGCAGAAGAAGCTAGTAAAAAAGTTGTAGAAAATCTAAATGCTATGCTTGAAGAAGAAAAAGCTGTTAGACATGCTCGCTAAAAACAACTAAACTCCTCTGGAGTTTAGCCCCTTTGTAATTGCCCCATTTATCTCTAACTTATACTTTGGATTTAATCTTACTAACTCTTTATTAAAATTTATTATTATATTTTTATTTGTATTTGGATGAAGACAAATAATAAAAAGCATATCAATATATAGATCAAGATTATCAATCACTCCATAATCTTTTAAAACTAAATCTAGAGCCTCTTGTAACTCCCCAGATGTGCTTTTTTTGTTTTTTATAATTTTTACAAGAGTTTGTAAGTCTAGTTTTTCTTCATATACAGCAGAATCCTCTTTGACTTTTTTAGAGCGAGAAGAAAAGAAAAAAAACATTAAAATAGCCAAGACTATAATCAACCCGATAACTATTTGTATAAGAAGTGATATTTCCATTTTAACTCTCTTTTTTAATTTTACTAAGTGTTGGGGAAAAAGCTTTTGTACTTACATTTACTCTCTCTCCAATCTTAAATATTTTTGCTTCATTTGCATCTAAAACAACCTCAACTATCTGCTGGCCAATAGCAACAACAGCTATAAAAATAACATCTGCTTTTATGATATCTAAAAGTTCTCCACCAAAAGTAAATTTTTGGCTTCCTTTTGTTTGTAGAAGTAGTTCTTTAGGAGTTGAATCTTGAATAATTTTACCGTCATTTAAAGTAATCATACGTGAGGCTAACCTATAAATCTCACTTGGGTCATGACTTACCATTATTGTAGTTGTCTCAAACTCTTTATGTAGTGTTAAAATATCTTGTTGTAACTTGATTCTCATTGCAGGGTCTAGTGCTGATAAAGGTTCATCCATAAGTAAAATTTTAGGTTTATTCATCAAAGCTCGACAAAGTGAAACTCGCTGTTTTTGTCCACCGCTAAGTGTATTTGGCATACGATTTTTAAGCTCACTTAAACCTGTTAACTCTAGAAGATGATTTGCAAGTGTTTTATCTTTTTTTACATAAAGCAGATTTTTCTCAACACTCATATTTGCAAATAATGCATAGTCTTGAAACACAAAACCAATTCCCCGATCTTGTGTTGGAAGTTTCTCTTTGGAGCTTAGCCATGAATCGCCAAAGACATTAATCTCGCCACCGGCATCTTCAAGTCCAGCTAAAATACGCAAAAGAGTTGTTTTTCCACTTCCACTTACACCACTAATCGCTAAAAATTCTTTCTTTTTTATCTCAATATCTACATCAAGTTCTATCTTGCCACTACTTCCATGTAGATTCTTTTTTAGTTGTACTTTTATCATATATGAACTCCAAGCTTACGCTTGTGGCGTTGATTAAAAATATAAACTCCTAACAAAACCAAAAAACTCATACCAAGCATAAGTCCACTATAGATGTGAGCAGATTCATAATCCATTATCTCAACAAACTCATAAATAGCAACAGATGCTACTTTAGTTTCCCCTGGGATTGAACCACCAACCATTAAGACAACTCCAAACTCCCCTACAGTATGAGCAAAAGTAATTATAATAGCTGTTATAACTGCTGGTTTCATATTTGGAAGTGCTACATTTAAAACTGTAGTCATTTTATTCTTTCCGGCTATATAAGAAGCTTCTAGCATATTTTTATTTATAGATTCAAATCCACTTTGTAGTGGTTGAACCATAAACGGAAAAGAGTAAAAACAACTAGCAACTACAAGACCTGTGAAATTAAAAACTAATCTTACGCCAAAAGTTTCTTGAAAAAAAGCACCAATGGGAGAATTTTGAGAAAGGGCAAATAAAACATAAAAACCAATTACCGACGGAGGTAAAACAATAGGCAAAGAAACAATAGCTTCAATCATAGGTTTAAAACGATTTTTTGTTTGACTTAACCACCAAGATACTGGAACTGCGATAATAAATAAAATGATTGTCGTAACTGCTGCTAGTTTAAAAGATAATAAAAAAGGAGTAAAATCTAGTTCGCTCATAATATCTCCACAATTGCTAAATCACTGGCTTTTATAAGTGCTACAATTTTATCACCATTTTTTATATCAAGTTTTATAACTGACTTACGATTTATAATACTTTGAAAAGAGCTGTCCTTAACCCCTATGGTTACACTGGATAAGATAGCGCCGTTATCTATATTTTGAACAACACCTTCAAGTTGATTAGAGATACTAATGTCATCGTGGATTTTTTTACTAAGAGAAATATTTGTAGCTTTTGCACTAAGCTTAACATCTACACCAACTTTAAGAGCTGGATTTAGCTCTAAAGAGACCATAGTAAGCTCTAAACCTAAGGCACTAAAGAAAACGGCTGATACACTATCGTATTGCTCAATTTTAGTTATAGTCGCCTCTATGTGATTCATTCTTTACAAAATCCTTTTTTAAAGTTGAGTACCAAAAACCATACAACTGCTAAATCTATCATAACATCTGCAAAATTAAACACAGCGAAATCAAATCCACAGTGCCAATACACCATATCTACAACGCCACCATGTATAAACCTATCATACACGTTTGAAATCGCTCCACCTAAAAGCAGTCCTGCTGGAAAAGCATAACAAATCTCTTTTAGATAAAAAATATATCCTAAAACACCAACAACCATAACAACTTGTATATATTTCAGCCATTCATCCAAAAATGCAAACATTGAAAATGCTACACCTTTATTATAAACTAAAATCAAATCTATACACTCTGTATAGTACCGAAAACCATCAACAAATAGCATCTTTATATTTTGGTCTATTATAAATATACCAACCAATGTAAAAAGAAGTATAGCACTTAAACGAAGAGTATAATTATGCATTTAATACTTTTTGAAAAAATTCTACCATCTCATCCATATGATTGTTCATGCTTTTCTCATCTCTTGCTTCTAACAAAACTCTCAGCTTATTTTCTGTTCCAGAATATCTTATAAGATGTCTTATATTTTTCTCATCTAACTCTTTTAATTTTTTCTCAAGTCCACTTATCTCTTCTAGAGGTTTTTTAACTTTTATATTTATATTTACTAGCTTTTGTGGGTAAAGCTTAAATGGACGAAGAACCTCTGAAGCTTTTTGTTTTTTATTGATAATCAGAGCTAAAGTTTGAAGTGCTGAAACTAAACCATCTCCAGTTTTTGCATAGTCATTAATAATAACATGACCACTTTGTTCACCACCAAAGTTAATACCCTCTTTTTTCATAACTTCTAAAACATGTTTATCGCCTACATCTGAGCGAAACAATTTTAGATTTTGAAGAGTCATATAATCTTCAAGTCCTTGATTACTCATAACAGTTGAGACAATTCCTCCGCCCTTTAGGGCACCAATATCGTTTAGATATGAACCTAAAGCACCAAGAAGCTGGTCACCATCAACTACAACACCTTTTTCATCAACAACAACAAGTCTATCTGCATCTCCATCAAGAGCAATTCCCAAATCTGCTCTAAATTTTACAACACTTTGACATAAATCTTTTGTGTGTAATGCTCCACAACCTTCATTTATATTAAAACCATTTGGCTTATTATGTAATACTATAACATCAGCACCTAACTCTTCTAAAACAGTTGGACCAACTTTATACCCTGCCCCGTTTGCAGTATCTAAAACTATTCTCATGCCTTGAAGTGTTAACTCTCTTGGAAAAGAGTTTTTCAGCTGGACTATATATCTACCAATTACATCATCAATTCTTTGTGCTTTTCCTATCCCCATACCAATAGCTTGAGCATCTTCAAGTAGTTCGTCATTGGCACAAATTCGTTCTATCTCTTTTTCTGCTTCATGCGATAATTTATCTCCATGACCATCAAAAAACTTTATTCCGTTATCTTCAAAAGAGTTATGAGAAGCACTAATCATTATTCCTGCATCACATCTCATATTTTCTGTAATAAAAGCGATAGCTGGTGTTGGCATAGGACCAATCTCTATTACGTTATAACCAATTGCAGTTAAACCACTTACAATCGCATTTTCTATCATATATCCGCTTTTTCTAGTATCTTTACCAATTAAAATTTTATTTGTAGTTGAGTGTTTCTTAAAGTAGATTCCTGCAGCCATAGCTACCCTCATAGCAAGCTGTGCGCTCAAAAATGAACCAGCTTCCCCTCTTACCCCGTCTGTTCCGAATAATTTTTTCATAATATTTCCAGTTTTTAAGTAGTGCATTCTAACATAAATAAGCATATAAAGCACAAATATCGCAATTCATTCTATGTTTAACTTCTCTTTAATTATCTTTAAGCTATTATTTCGCACTAAAATTTTAATGAGAAGGACTCATAAATGGCAAATCACAAGTCATCAATTAAGAGAATTCGCCAGACTATCGTTCGTACAGAACGTAATCGTTTCTATAGAACTCGTCTTAAAAACATCGTAAAAGATGTTCGTTCTGCAATTGACGCAGGTAACAAAGAAGAAGCAACTGCTACACTAAAAGTAGCTAACCAACAAATTCACAAATTTGTAAGCAAAGGTATTCTTAAAAAAGAAACTGCAGCTAGAAAAGTAAGCCGCTTACACAGAGCTGTTAACGCAATATAAGGCTAACAGTATATGTTAGCAGATAAACTCACACCGTTTATCACCCGCTATAATGAGCTTAGCGATTTGCTAAGTTCACCTGATATCACTTCTGACATCAAACGTATGACAGAACTCTCAAAAGAACAATCAAATCTTTTACCAATCGTTGAAAAAGCTAAAGAGTATCAAACTTTAATCTCAGATATTGCTGATACTAAAGAGATGCTTTCAGATGCTGAAATGGGCGAAATGGCAAAAGAGGAACTTAAAGAGCTAGAACCTCAAAAACCACTTATAGAAGAAGAGATTAAAATGCTTCTTCTGCCGAAAGATCCAAATGATGATAGAAATATTATCGTGGAACTTCGTGCTGGTGCTGGTGGTGATGAGGCTGCTATTTTTGTTGGAGACTTGTTTGATGCTTATACTCGTTATGCTGATCTTCGTGATTGGAAAATCGAGATTATCTCTACAAGCCCATCAGATTCTGGTGGATTTAAAGAGGTTACAGCACTTATCAAAGGTGAACAGGTTTATAGTAGGTTGAAATATGAAGGTGGAACTCACCGTGTTCAACGTGTTCCAGCAACGGAATCTCAAGGTCGTGTTCATACATCAGCAATTACAGTAGCAGTTATGCCTGAGGTTGATGATGTTGAAGTAACAATCGAAGAGAAAGATTTAAAGATAGATGTTATGCGTTCATCTGGTTGTGGTGGTCAGTCTGTAAATACAACTGACTCCGCGGTTAGGATAACTCACTTGCCAACAGGCTTAGTAGTAACCAACCAAGACCAAAAATCACAACATAAAAACCGTGAAAAAGCGATGAAAGTTCTAAAAGCTAGACTTTATGACTTAGAGATGCAAGAGCAACAATCTGAAAATGCAGCAGAACGTGCAGCACAAGTAGGAACTGGAGATAGAAGTGGTCGTATTCGTACTTACAACTATCCTCAAAACCGAATGAGTGACCATAGAATTAACTTAACTCTTTATAGATTAAATGAGATTATGAATGGTGGGCTTCTTGATGAAGTTGTAGAACCACTTATTACAGATCATCAAGCTAAAATAGTTGAGGCTGCTGGACTTTAAAAAGTCCAGTCAGTTATAAAAGTATTTCTAACTTCACCCTTAAAAGTGATAGTTCTATCATTTACACCAAGATATAAAGTATCTCCACTTCTTGGATAAACTTCAACTTTCTCTTTAATTAAATCTTCTTGTAACGCTACATAAAAACATGCAGCCATACCAGTTCCACATGCCAAAGTTTCATCTTCAACACCACGCTCATAAGTTCTAACTTTTAAGTTCTCACCATCAACATATGTTATATTTACATTTGCATTATAAATATGTCGAAGTTCTCTAGCCTCATTTATATCAAACTCTTCTATATTTTGAGTAATGTTAACAAGATGAGGAACTCCGGTATTTACGAGCCACCAGGATTTGCCATTATGAGTTATCTCTTTATCTATAATCTCTGGTGGAGTCAGTTCACTTAAAACCATCGCTTTTTTTCTTCCATGACTTTTGGAAACTTTTGCATTTATTACACCAGCACCAGTTAAAAAACTCATTCTTGAAGATGCTATCTCATTTATAAAAGCATAATGAGCACAAGCTCTACTTCCATTTCCGCACATATCTGCATCACTTCCATCAGAGTTATAAAATTCCCATTCAAAGTCATATTCACTATGTGGAATTATTACAATAAGTCCATCAGCACCAACACCATCTTGACGATGACATATTTTTTTTGCTAACTCGGTTCTATCTTTTTTCTCAAAGGCATGAAAGATTGCAAAATCATTTCCATTTGCGCTGTATTTAAATATTGTCATTTCTTCTCCAAATATTTAGCTTTTATAACATCGACAAAATCTTCACACTCTTGTTGCAAGTGTTTTAGGTTTTTAGAATTATCAATAATCCAAGTTGCTTTTTCTTTTTTTTCATCTATTGGCATTTGAGAGGCTATTCTCTTTAGTGATTCTTCTTCTGAATATTTATTTCTCTTAATAAATCTCTCTAGTTGAATATCACTAGGCGTATAAACAACAACACTATCTTTAATATCATAAGCCCCATTTTCAAAAAACAAAGGTATATCTATAAGATATGGAAATTTAAAACCATCTTGTTTGATACTTTGCTTCTCAATCTCGGATCTTATTTTAGGATGTAAAAAATCTTCAAGAATTTTTTTGGCATGTGGATTTGAAAATATCATATTTCCAAGAGAGGTTCTATCTACCTTAGAATTATTCACATACTCTGAACCAAAAGTCTCTTCAACCCAAGCATGTGAATCATCTAAAATTTTATGAGATATACTATCTGCATCAATAACTCGCATCCCGTTTAAAGCTAAAAGAGATGCTACAGTACTTTTTCCAGTAGCAATTCCACCAGTTAGTGCGATAGCATATTTAAAAGCCATTAGTTTTTAATAATCCCTAAATACTCTTTACGAATATAATTACCCATAGCAAAAGCAGCTGGATGAATATCACAGTTATAATACTCTAGATTATCAAGCATATCAGCACGGTGTAGGTTGATATCTGCTGTTGGATGATACTCTTTTGAAGATAAAAGTGCAGTCTCTCCATTACCTAAATTGTACGGCATAATTACTTTGAAATAGTTACCAAGTATTTGCATTACAGATTTATTTTCATCTATTTTATCTAAAGATGGATGCGTCATAGAAACTAGACCATCTTCTTTTAATATGCGTGAAATATGTGCCAAGATTGCAGCATCACTACTAGACTCACAAATAACTACATCATAACTAGCATCAGCTTCTTCTCTAAGAACATCAATTCCACATGCCACAGTTTTTGAATCTATCTCGCTATGCTTTTGCATCTCTTTTTCTAGAGACTCTGATTTATCACTAATTATTAAAACATTTTGAGGGTCTTTAGATGTACAAATAGGTACATGAACCATCATTTCGTTATAGATAAAATTTTTCATATTTAAAATTCCTTATATTTAAAATGGATTTTATCATATTTGGATTAATTTTACTTAACTATGGATATAATTGCATAAAATTTATATTATTATAAAGGTATCCAAATGAATTACAATAAAGTAAGAAGTTTTTGTAGAGGTTTTCGCATAATTGTGGGACTTGCTCTTATTGCTACTGGTGTTATACAGCTTGGTGCTATGGAACATGCCGCATGGTTTTTCCTTGGTGCTATACCACTTTTAGCTGGATTAGTTAACTTTTGTCCACTTTGCATAATCACAAAAAAATGTGATTTAGACGATAAGTAAGAGAGATAATATGTCACAAATTTCTTATAAAGACGCTGGTGTAGATATTGATGCTGGAAACAGCTTTGTAGAAAACATAAAGCCTCTTGTTAAATCAACTAAAATCCCAGGTGTAATGGGTGGTATTGGTTCTTTTGCAGGTGCATTTGAACTTCCTACTGGATTTAAAGAACCTGTTATGCTTGCAGCAACTGATGGAGTTGGTACAAAACTAAAGTTAGCTATAGATAGTGGTATTCACAATACTGTTGGAATTGACCTAGTTGCAATGTGCGTAAATGACCTACTTTGTAACTTTGGTACACCTTCTTTTTTCCTAGATTACTACGCAACTGGAAAACTTGATGTAAATGTAGCTACAAATGTGGTTGCAGGTATCGCTGAGGGTTGTATCAGAAGTGAATGTGCACTAATCGGTGGCGAGACTGCTGAGATGCCAGGAATGTACTCTGAGGATGATTACGACCTTGCTGGTTTTGCAGTTGGTGTAGCTGAGAAGTCTGAAATGGATAGAGTTTCACTTGTGAGAGCTGGGCATAAACTTATAGCACTTCCAAGTTCTGGTCTTCATTCAAATGGTTTTTCACTTGCTAGAAAAGTATTGTTTGAGAAAATGGGTATGAAGTTTGAAGATGATTTTAATGGTAAGCCATTGATTGAAACTTTACTAGAACCTACAAATATCTATGTAAAAACATTCAAAGCATTAAGAAATGAGATAGTAGCAATGGCTCATATCACTGGTGGTGGAATTGTAGAGAACTTACCTCGTGTACTTCCACAGAACTTAAAAGCTGAAGTTAAAAAAGACTCTATAAAAGTTCTTCCTATTTTTGAATTAATGTCAGAGCATGTTGATAGAGATGAGATGTTTAGAGCATTTAACATGGGTGTTGGCATGATACTAGTTGTTGAAGAATCTAACGTTGATAAAGTTTTAGCTAAAACAGATGGATACTTAATTGGTGAAATTATAGAAGGTGAACGCGAAGCAGTGATGATATAAAGCATCATTTACTTTAGAACTTTGGCATGCGTGAGTCCTCCTTGGTTGAGGGTGGAAAGTTCCACATGCCAAAAATAGATTTATTCCCCAAAAGGTTCCTCAGAAGATTCCTCAACAGACTTACCTAAAGCTTTACCTAAATCTGTCATAATTGCTCCAGGAATACTAGAGATAGTCATAAACTCTCCCATGCTTAGTCTAGGGTAACTTACTGCTAAGTAATACTTTCCAGCTAAAGATGATGCAAGACCATCTTCTATAGAGATACAGTATGGTAATATAGCTGCGTTAGCACGACCAATTTTTTCAACAAATTTCTTTGTTTCTTCACCAATTTCATATCCTAAAAGTGTACTTTTATCAGATAATTTTAGCTCAAATATCAGTGATTTACCTTCATTATAAGCTCTTGCTTTTGCAAGTAACTCTTCATTTGTTGCCTCTGCTAACTCATCAATATCTTCATAATAAGGCATTGCCATCATGAAGTGATAACCTTCTAAATCATCAAATTCCATCTTATCTTCAGAGTCTTTAAGTCCAGCAAATGCACTTTTAATAGATTCAAGTTGAGCATTAAATACAGCATGATCATAATCATCTTGCATAAATGCTTTTCCAAAATAAACGGGATTTGTAAAACTAATAGTTTTAGCTTTATCATCTATAAATAAACGCAGTACCGCAGCATGTGCTCTTTTAGGTTTTGCACCCTCAGTTTTTAGTGCATCATTTGTAAAAACAATTGTATGCCCATCTTTAACTGGAGTATATGTGGCAAGTATCTCATAACCTATACTCTTTAGTTTATCTGTAGCAGTTTGCACATCTACATGAGCCCCCTGCAAGTATGTACTAACATCTTTGCCCTCTAAGCCTGTATCTTCTGCACTAACTGCATTTGAAGCAAATAACATTGCTATAACAAGTAGAAACTTTGTGTATATTTTCAAAATGAACCCCTTTTATTAGTTTTACTTAAATGCTTTTGCTAAATCTTTTTTAATAGCATCTGGAACAGTCGCTATCCCCATAAATTGACTCATTGTAAACAATGGATAGCTTATAGCAATATAATACTTAGCATTTAAAGCTGTAGCAGTACCATTCTCTATTGTTATACACCATGGAAGAATAGAGGCATTTGCACGACCAACTTTTTTAACAAATTTTTTAGTTCTTTTGCCTAGTTCATATCCTAAAAGATAACTATTATCTGAAAGTTTAATTTCAAATATTTTTAATTTTCCTTTTTTATAATCACTAGCCTTTTTTAATAACTCTTGCGCTGTACCTTTTGCTAATTTATCAGGTTCATTGTAATATGGCATACCCATCATAAAATGAAAATCAGCCAAGTCATCAAACTTTAATTTATCTACAGAAGTTTTTAGACCAACAAATGCTTTATTTATAGTTTTTAGTTCTTTATTAAATACTTTATGATTATAGTCGTCTTGCATAAATGCTTTTCCAAAATAGACAGGATTTGTAATACTAATCATTTTCTCTTTATCATCTACAAACAATCGAAGAACAGCCATATTTGAACGACCTGGCTTAGATGCTTGAGTTTTTAACGCTTGATTAGTAAATACTATAGTAGTACCTTTTTTAACAGGAGAATATGTAGCAATAACTTCATACCCAGCATCTGTTAATTTAGCACTTGCATTCTTAACATCAATATACTCGCCAATAAGGTAAGCACTTATATCTTGTCCAGATAAAGTATTGTTCCCATTAGTTGATGTAAATTTACTTGCACACCCAGAAAATATAACAAGTGTTGCAAATAAAATTGATGTTAATATTTTTCTCATATCTCTTTAGCACCTATTTCTTTCATAATTGAAATAATTTCAGCATCTATTTTTTTAGTCCATTCAACTTTTGCAGGATTTGTTATATTCATTACAGAAACCCAGTTAGCTAAAGTTGGCATTCCTACAACTATAGTATTTGAATCTTTTTTAATGTACATGTACATTGAACATGGGGCAAATACTCCATTATCTGGACGACCTTTATTAAATACATTATATGAGAATGTAAAATGACATAAAGAATAAACAAAAAATGCATCATATTCTTCAAAAGGCATCTCTAAATCTGCGTATGCTTCTTTAAAGTCTTTATATCCAGCAATAATATATTTTTTATCTTCAAAAGCTCCTTCAAAATTTTCTTGAAACTCTTCTACAAATTCTTCTAATTCTTCTGGTCTATCAAAAGGTATTTCAAAGTTCATCATAGGCTTTGCTGGAAGTACATCAAAAGTACCTACTTCAACTTTTCCACCAAGATTATCTTGAACCCATTTATCCAAAGGATTAAACATAGCTATAAAATCTTTTCTTACTGCTTCATCTTTTGTACCTACAATATTAAGCATTGTCTCAGGTGATAAGTGCCCAATAAATGTTCTATCTTCATTTACTTTTTTATAAGAAAGAAGATTAAATGGAGCGAAACCCGCCACTTCAGGATTTGTTTTAAGAATAGAGTTCAGCTTTGCATCATTTGACATTGAATAAAACCCTAAACTGTCTAAAGTTATTGTCCAATCTTTATCATAGTTTGGACCTGCTTTATCGCCATATTTTTTAGCATAGGCATCATTAATATTCTCATTTTTTGATACACTAAAACCTATTGAATCCTCTATTGAATCAATTAGATGTGCATATTTCTCACTAACATCACCATTTATTACATTAAATCTAGCACCATCTGCACCAAATGCCACCGTAGCAACAAGAGATAAAGCAACTGTTGACTTTATAATTTTATTTATCATTATTTCTCCTTAAAAGTATTATTGTTTGTATCTAACAGAAAGTACTCACAATATGTAAGAAATCATTGTATCATAAAATAGTATTGTTTATATAAATTTTCACAGACAGAATAATATTTTATTATCATGTATGTAAAAACAGGATACCACCAAAAGAGGTGGTATTTAGAAAGAAAGAAAAAATCTAGTTAAGATACTAGAAGTTGTAGCTATTAGTAGTTAAACTTTAAAGCTATTGTTAACGCTTGTTGTGAATGTTTTGTTGTAAGATCACCTGCACTAACTGTTGTAACACTTACAGTATCACTAACTTCAGGAGCATATGTGTATGCTAAATCTAATGCCATACCTTTAGTTATACTGTAACCACCACCTATAGTATATGTTGTTTCTGTAGTAGCTGGAAACATAACATAGTTAAACATATTAATAGTATCTCCATCAGTATTACCAGTACCTAAACCATTAACAGACGCAGTGTTTGTATTATTTTTTACTGGATTCTTTCCATAATTAAAACCAGCACCTAACCAATATGAGTCACTAGTATGCTTCACACCTAGAGCATATACAGTTTGGTTTTCCCAATTAAAATCTTTATATCCTTTTGCATCACCCCATCTAATCTCTTTGATATCTGTAGTATATGTCATACTACCCATATCAAAAGCCACACCTATGCCGTATTCAGCAGGTTGTTCTAAATGGTCTGATTTAGCTGCTAATGCAGTTGAACTTCCACCATAACCAAATGCTGCAGCAGCAGCAGATATTTGACCTTTATATTCCATATCAATAGCTGACTTATAAACACCACCTATTGTTAATGATTCCATAGGGTTAAAATAACCACCAAGTACAAAACCATATCCAAAATCATTTGACATACCGTTACCTATATGTCCACCTGCGTTATCATAATCTATACTTAATGCACCATATTGCATGATTCCAGTAAGACCTATACCAAACGTATCAGTACCGTAAGCTAAAGATGGAGCAAATTGCATAAGCATTAATGAACTTCTCATATTATATAAATCAACATTTGTTGCAGTGATTGTAGAAGCATCAGTATGTCTCCAATCTGTTCCCATTCCAGCTGTACCATACATACCAAGACCAAATACTAACTTATCATTGATTCTATGAGATAAAGATATTGCAGGAATCATAGACATACCTTCATCACTTGTTGCACTGTAACCTGCAGTACCACCACTAGCAACACTACCATCTGTCGTACTTGCTTTAACATCTGCTTTAAATATTGTACCTGCAAATGCAAATTCGTTATCACTTTTTGTCTTTGCTAATAAAGCTGGATTAGTTAAAGCATTTCCAGAACCCATAAAGTTTGCAATACCAGTACCACCTAATGCTCTTGATTCTGCACCAAAACCTATCATGTTATCACCATTAGTTGCAAATGCAGATGTTGTACCTAAAGCTAAAGCAGCTACTACCGCTAATTTAATTGTTTTTTTCATTTTCTCTCCTCAGAGTTGTTTATCAAAATATTGAGATAGCAATGCTATTTCTGATAAAGGTATTGTATATCACATTTTTTAAACTAATCTTAGTTGTCAGCTTATAAAAATTATATTTATGAGATAATTTCTTCATTAAACTTCATTATTATTATTAAAACTTATAATATTAGACAATTATTATTAGATATACATATATAAAACGACAAATATAGAAAAAAATTATAATAAGAGGTAAGATTAGAAATATTAGTATTTTGTGATATTTTTTTGATAATGTGCATATTTGTAACAATTTTATCACATTGTAATATTTAATATAATAAATTAATTTAAGTTAATAGAATGATAATAGTTGCTTTCGACTGGTAAAAAGTTAAATAAAGGGTTGATTTGAGGATAAATTAGTAAAAAAACGACAAACTAGGCAGCGACCTACATTCCCACAAGTGAAACCTGCAGTATTATCAGCGATGAGAGGCTTA
>Ga0209345_10002385_pt1 | contig 20807 bp, 19 predicted proteins | sample Cruoilmetagenom7_FD_187294 | JGI IMG/M metagenome (GOLD analysis project Ga0209345, IMG submission 187294) | Oil polluted marine microbial communities from Coal Oil Point, Santa Barbara, California, USA - Sample 7 (SPAdes) (version 2) | ecosystem: Environmental > Aquatic > Marine > Oil seeps ... | reverse complement strand
ATTAAAAAATATACTTACAAAGTGCTGACTAGAGCACTTTAAAGTAAGATTTCAAAAAATAAATAGGACTATTTAATTCTTTTTAATGCACTAACTATATTATCATAGTTCGGTTGATTTGAGATCTCTTTAACAACCTGTACATATGCAACTTTACCTTTTGTATCAACAATATAGATAACTCTTCCAAAAAAACCTTCTAAAAAAGCTGGTGCAGAAATAGTAGTACCATATCTTAGGGCATTGTTAGCATCTTTATAATCAGAAACTGTTTGTATGTTTTTTATGCTGTGATCTTTACAAAATCTTTGCTGTGTGAATGGTAAATCTTTTGATACTATAGTTAAAAGAACATTACTCATATTAGCTATTTTCTTATTAAACTCTATCGTTTCCATTCTACAAGTTCTTGTATCTAAAGATGGAAGAAAAGCTATAATTTGTACCTTGTTTTTTTTACCACCAACTACAGTATCTTCAAACTCTATAGTTGTAGCATTAAATGCCGGAGCAGAATCTCCAACCTTTAAACCGTTGCTATTTAGTGTTACCGGAGCACCATTAAAAGAAACCATAGTCGCAAATGTCATCGTTGCTGTTAGTAAAAGTGTTAGCCCTATTTTTTTCATGTTAATCCTTGTATGTTTTAAATAAAAATAATTATATCGTATATTTTAAGTTATTTCCTAAAAATCATCATCAAAAGATAGAGAACCTTTTGAGTAGTTAGTTACAGTCCCCTCAAAGAAGTTTGTTTTTTGGTCATTAAACTTTGCAAAGTCATCTACCCATTTAATAGGGTTTTCTACATTATAAAGTTTTTCAAATCCAACAGAAGTTAATCTATCATCTGCAAGATATTTAATATATTGCTCAACTATTTCATCTGTAAGTCCTAGAATCTGACCTTGTGTTATATATTTTCCCCATTCACTTTCTAACCTTACCGCTTCTTTAAACATCTCAATAACTTCTGCTTTTAGTTTTTCTGTAAAAAGGTCTGGTCTCTCTTTTTTAAGTGTGTTTATAAGGTTTTGGAAAAGAACTAAGTGAGTTACCTCATCTCTTTGAATAAATCTAATCATCTGAGCGGAACCTAGCATCTTACCTGAACGAGCAAGAGTATAAATATATGTAAATCCACTGTAAAAGTAAATCCCTTCTAAAATTTGGTTAGCAAAACATGCTTTTACAAAGTTATGCTCATTTGGATTTGTAGCAAGTTCTTGATAAACAGCAGCGATTGCATCATTTTTACCCTTAAGCATCATATCACGACGCCAAAGTTCATAAATTTCTTCAGAATTTGTAGAAATAGAATCAACCATAACGGCGTAAGACTGTGAATGAAGTGCTTCTTCAAATGACTGACGAACTAAAATAAGGTTGATCTCTGGAGAAGTAACATAAGGATTAACGTTATCGATAAGGTTGTTAGTTTGCAAAGAGTCCATAAAAATCAGTTGTGAAAGAGCTTTATCGTAAGCAGTTTTTTCAGGTTCTGTAAGATTTTTATAATCATTAACATCTCTAGTCATATCAACCTCTTTTGGAAACCAAGTGTTATTTAACATAACCTCCCAAAGATTGTATGCCCATTGATACTTAATATTGTTTAGCTCAAAGATACCAGTTGGATCACCACCAAAGATTTTTCTATCATTTACATTTTCTGTTGATTCTGGATTATATATTTTTTTTCTGTTCATTTGGGTGGCTCCATAAAATTAAAGTATATGATTATAGCCATCTATATATAAAAACTTGATAAGATTTTACAAAGAAAAAGGATAATTTTTGAGTGAAGATTTTAGACCAGCTTTTGGAATGAAAAATAGACATATTCAAACACTTTACTCATCTTTATTTAGAAGAAATAAAGCGCCAAGAGTTGAGATAGAAAATTTTACACTAAGTGATGGAGATTTTTTGCAAAGCTATTGGAATAGAGCAAATAATCCACATGCCAATACTCCTATAGTAATTCTATTTCATGGTCTCGCAGGCTCTTTTGAGTCTCCCTATATTCAAGGTATGATGAATAGTTTATCAAAGTCAGGTTTTAATTCTGTTTTAATGCACTTTAGATCTTGTTCTGGAGAGATGAATAAACTCCCTCGCTCTTATCATAGCGGTGAAACTGGTGATGCCACTGAATTTATATACAGTGTTAAAAAAAGATTTCCACATGCCAAACTCTTTGGAGTTGGTTATTCACTTGGTGGAAATATGCTTTTAAAACTGCTAGGTGAACAAGCTCATGACTCCTTACTTGACGGAGCTATTTCAGTATCTGCTCCAATGCAGTTGGATGTTTGTGCAAACGAGATGAACAAAGGTTTTTCACTTTTTTATCAACACCATCTAATCAAAGCTTTAAAAGATTCCCTAATAAAGAAATACTCTCTACACGATATGGAATCACTTATAAACATAGATATAGATGAAGTTAAAAAACTAAAAACATTTTGGGAGTTTGATGGAGCATATGTTGCACCTGTTCATGGCTTTGACTCTGCGCAAGATTATTATACAAAATCCAGTTCTAAACAATATTTAAAAGACATTAGAAGAAAAACCTTGATTATACACGCTCTTGACGACCCATTTATGAATAATGAGATTTTACCAACACAGACAGAAATAACAAACTATATCTCTCTAGAACTATCTAAATATGGCGGTCATGTAGGATTTATAAGCGGAACAGTTTTTAAGCCAAAGTACTGGTTAGAAAGCAGAATAATAGACTTTTTGATAAAACTTAAATAATATAATTTAATATGTTATTTATATTAAATGAGATAAACTCTTTAAAAGAATAAACTTTAATTATATAAGATATTATTTTATTTACCTAAGGAGTGACGCCAATGGGACTATTTGGAAATGCAGGGGTACCTGTAAGAGATTATGAAAAACTAAAAGATGAAAAAAAGTTACTTGAAGCTGAAAATGATGACTTACGTCAACTTGTTAATAAACTAGAAGAAGAGTTACATGCTAAAACAACTAGCTCAAAAATAAGTACTGCTGATGCGCTTATGGGTATGCAAAGTTCACACCTAAAAGCAAATATCATGGATATCCAAGGGAATATGGCTGAATCTGTTGGTAATGCAAAAAGTAATCTAACAAGAACGAATGAACTTGTTGAGAGTATTTCTAACATAACTGAGAGAACAAATGACATAGTATCAGTTCTTGATACACTTAATGAGCTTTCTGATACTTCAATTCATACCGTTGCTGGATTGTCTGAGAGAACAAATGATATTACAAGTATATTAGCACTTATCAAAGACATTTCAGACCAAACAAATCTGCTTGCACTAAATGCAGCTATTGAAGCAGCACGTGCAGGTGAACATGGTCGTGGTTTTGCTGTTGTTGCTGATGAAGTTAGAAAACTAGCAGACAGAACAGATAAGGCTGTAAGTGAGATTAATATCTCTCTTCAATCTATGAAACAAGATGTTGAAAGCATGTCAGAACAATTTAATGATATTCAAAGTAACGTTGGTCAATCAAATGAACTAATAATGAAACTAAATGGTTGTTTAGAGCACGATTCCCAAGAGATGAAAGACTCATTTAAAGAGATGGCATTTACAAATGACCGTGTTTTTATGTCTTTAGCTAAACTTGATCATGTTCTTTGGAAAGTAAACACTTACTACTCTGCAATAACAAAAGAGGAACAATTTAAGTTTGTTGATCACCATAACTGTCGTTTAGGTAAATGGTACTATGAGGGTGATGGAAAAGAAAGTTTTTCTAAAACACCAAACTATCCTAAACTTGAAAATCCACATGCCACAGTTCATAATGGTACACATAAAGTATTTGAGCTTATGGTTGCTGATAATGTTGATACGAAAGCTTTAGCTGTTGCTTTTGAAGAGATGGAAAAAGGTAGTGATGAAGTGTTTGATACTCTAGATAAAATACTTCACGATAAAGATTAATATATAGTTAGTTAAAAGTATTTCCACATGCCAGGCATGTGGAAATCTAAAAAGACTGACTAGTCTTTTTTAGTTCCACGAGAGTGTCTTTTTCTCTCATTTTCTGTTAAGAATTTTTTACGAATACGAATAGATTTTGGAGTAACTTCAAGTAACTCATCATCTTCAATCCACTCTAATGCACGTTCAAGTGACATATTTCTAAATGGAACAAGTTTGATAGCTTCATCAGCACCAGAACTACGAACATTTGATTGTGCTTTACCTTTAATAGGGTTAACAACTAAATCATTAGCACGAGAATGTTCACCAACAATCATACCTTCATAAACATCAGTTTGAACACCAATGAAAAGAACACCACGATCTTGAATACTAAATAATGAGAATGCAAGAGTTGAACCTGGCGTCATAGAGATAAGAGCACCATAAGAACGTGACTCAACACCACCACTATATGGACGGAATTCTAAGAAAGAGTGATTCATAATTCCCTCACCCTTAGTATCTGTTAAAAACTGTCCACGGAAACCAATTAATGCACGAGCTGGAATTTCAAATTCAATTCTTTGGAAACCTTGACCCATTGGAAGCATTGATTTCATCTCAGCTTTTCTTTTACCAAGACGCTCAATAACACCACCAGATAAATCTTCAGGAACATCAATAACTAAATGCTCAAATGGCTCACACTTAACACCCTCTATCTCTTTAACAATAACTTCTGGACGAGAAATAGAGAATTCAAAATCTTCACGACGCATATTTTCAGCAAGGATTGTAATTTGAAGTTCACCACGACCTGATACTTTAAATTTACCCTCACCAACTGTCTCTAACTTCATAGCAACATTTGTTACCATTTCAGATTCTAAACGCTCACGAAGTTTGTTAGAAGTAACATGTTTACCTTCTTGACCAGCTAACGGTGAGTCATTAACAGCAAACACAACTGTTAGTGTTGGCTCTTCAATATGCATAGGATCAAGTGCAACTGGATTGTTAGGATCAGCAATAGTATCACCAACATCAACTGTCTCCATTCCTGCAAATGCAACAATATCACCAGCTTCAGCTTGATCTATTTCCATACGGTTAAGACCATGGAAGCCAATTAGTTTAGAGATTTTGCCCTTAACCATTTCGCCATCAGCTTTTGCAAGCATAATGTTATCACCCTTATTCACTGTACCGTTAAAAATACGAGAGATACCGATTTTTCCAACATAGTTATCATAATCAAGTGTGAAAACTTGTGCTTGAACAGGATTATCTGGAGAACCTTCTGGCTGTGGTACTTCGTTTACAATCGCTTCAAAAATACACTCGAAGTTTCCATCAGGATCAGCCATATCCATTTTAGCTATACCATCACGAGCGGCTGCATATACAATTGGGAAATCTTGTTGATCATCAGTTGCATCCATATCAGCAAACAGGTCAAACATCTCATCAACAACTCTATCTGGATCAGCAGAAGGTTTATCAATCTTGTTTATTACAACAATTGGTTTTTTACCAAGTGCAAGCATTTTCTTAACAACAAACTTAGTTTGTGGCATAACACCCTCATAAGCATCAACAAGAACTAAAACACCATCAACCATCTTAAGAACACGTTCAACTTCTCCACCAAAGTCAGCGTGACCCGGAGTATCGATAATGTTAATTTTATGGTCTTTATAGCGTATAGCTGTATTTTTAGAAAGAATCGTTATTCCACGCTCTTTTTCTAAATCATTACTATCCATTGCTCTTTCATCATGTTGTTCATGATCGCCAAATGTACCAGACTGTTCTAGTAAACCATCTACTAGTGTAGTTTTACCGTGGTCAACGTGTGCGATTACGGCAATATTTCTAATTTTTTGCATATATATAGTTTCCTTCTTTTGGAAAATTCACTAAAGAAAAATCTGCTATTGCAGAGTATCTTAGATATTTTTCGCGATTATACCTAAATAAAAGTTATACTTTGGTTAGAATAGTGATATACTTATAAAATAGCTAGATGGATGGGTAAATAAATTGTATCTCAAATATCTTTATTCAAATAAAAAACCAATAAATATTTTAATAACCAAAGAAATATTTACTAAAAAATTATTTTAAAAATAGAGTATAAATATGAAAAGTAATAATTCATTTGATTATCCAAATAATTTACAAATAATCTTTGATAAATTGATTAAAAACAATATTAGACCTATAATAATCGGTGGATATGTCAGAGACTTTTTTTTAGATATTAAATCCAAGGATATAGATATTGAGCTTTATGGTGTATCTTCTTTGGATAAACTAGAAAAAATTCTACAAGAATTTGGAACTATAAATAATGTTGGCAAGAGTTTTGGTGTTTGTAAACTATCGTTTGAAGGTATGCAAATTGATTTCACACTACCGAGAATTGATAATAAAATCTCATCTGGACATAGAGGCTTTGATATAAAGGTAAACCCTGAGTTAGATTTTAAAACTGCAACAACTAGAAGAGACTTCACAGTTAATACAATAGCCTATGACGTTCAAAATAAAAAAATACTAGACCTGTTTTATGGGATAAAAGACTTAAAATCTAAAACTCTAAGAGCGGTAAATAATAATAGCTTTAAAGAAGACCCTCTTAGAGTTTTAAGAGCAGTAGGGTTTTCATCTAGATTTGCTTTTAAAATGGATGATGAGCTCTTTTCTTTATGTAAAAAGATGTGTAATGAAAATATTTTAAATGAATTAGCAAAAGAAAGAATTTTCACTGAATTAAAAAAAATATTGCTAAAATCACCTGAGCCTTCCATCGCTTTTTTTCTTCTAAAAGAGTTAAATGGTTTAAAATACTTAACTCCTCTAGAGTCTCTAAATGATAACAATTTTTCTATTGTTTTAAACTCTTTAGATAATATAAGTAAATTAAAAACAAACTCTAATAAAACTAACATAGCCCTAATGTTAGCAATACTTTGTTATAGATTTAATACTGGGGAAATAACAAAATTTATATTAAATTTGACAAGTGAAAAAAACTTACTAAAAAGTATTTTAACACTTGTAAACAATAATTTTAAAACAAGTTACAGTGATTCTGAACTTCTTCATCTCTCAACAAAAGTAAATATTGAGAATTTTTTGATTTTTAACAAAGCACTTAATGATTCATATAATGATGAGATATTTAATACAATAAAAGAAAGAGCAAAAGAGTTAAATATTTTAAATGAGAAAATTACACCTCTTTTGGGAGGTAAAGATATTATGGCATGTGGGATTAAACCATCTAAAAGGTATTCGATGATACTTAATGATGCTTATGAGGCTCAACTAAATTTAGAGATTACAACTTATAAAGAAGCTAAAAAGTGGTTAGAGAAATATCTAGTTATTTAAAAAATCCATTTTTTCTTCAATATCAGATACTTGCTCAACTGTTATAATGGCTTTTTTAAGAGAATCTGTTAACCTTGAAGAATAAATCTCTTTATGTTCAGTATCATATTTTAGTATTATGTCTGCATATACTTTTGAAAATTCTTGTATCAATTCTGCTACACTAATTGTGACTTTTTTACTCTGCCCAATAATTATCACTAAGTCAAAAGCTTTTTTTATTTTACTTTCCATATCATCGATTGCTAGATATCTTTTTGAGGTATCAGTATCTTCTAAAACTATTCTTTTCATAACTGCTTTGAGACCTTTTTCACAAACTGGAAGGTCTTTTAGCTTGTCATTTACATATAGTCTCATATCAGTAAGATTCATTTTTGATATTTTTTCTTTTAATTCTTTCTTTGCTTTATCTTCTTTTGTTTCTTCTTTGTCTTTTCCCAAAATTTTACCAAACATTTTCACCCCTATTCACAGAAACTAAAGTTTTTATGGAAACCACCTACACTAGTTTTCTAAAGAAGCCCAAGCTTTGAACTATCTATTTCTATAACTGTATGTACATTACCTCTAGGGTTATAGTCAGCTACTACTTTCATATATTTTGGTTTGAGTTTTTTATCTAAAACTTCATAAATCTCATTTGCTGAATTTTCATGTGAAACATGTTTGTCGCGAAAAGAATTTATATATAGCTTTATCGCTTTTAATTCAACAACCCATTCATCTGGCGTGTATTCAAGATATATTGTAGCATAATCAGGATATCCACTTCTTGGGCAAAGGCAAGAGAACTCAGGTAAAGTCATCTTTATTAAATAGTCTCTTTTATGCTCATTTGGCCATATCTCTAAATCTTTATCTATATCAAACTCATTAACTATTTTTTCGCCATACTTCATCTACTTATCCTCATATTGTTTCTCTAATTTTGCCAATTCTTTGCCTTGAATATAATCTATATTTATCTTTTGAGCAAATTCTTTTAATTCTTTGTTTTCTATCATTTTTATCCACGTTTTAACACCTTTAGTGTGAGCCATAGTGTTAAATCCTATTATTATACTATTATATTTATCATTTTCTATCTCTTTATTATAAAATGAGTCAAATCTAACTATATCTATGTCTAAATCTCTAAGATATAAGAAGCTTGTATGGATTGAACCCAATCTATCTATCGCTATCTTTACGCCAAGCTTCCTTAAAGAAGATAAAGTAGCGTTATACCTTTCTATGTGTGAATAATATTCAACCTCATTTAGTACAAATATTATTTTATTTTTGGCATGTGGATTTTCATTTAAAATATCTTTTGCTTTTGTTAAAAAGTTATGGTTTCTTAATGATGTTGGAGAGATAGATATAGCAAATTCCATAGAGTTATCATCTATGCAGTTTAATACACTTTTTTGTAATATCAATAAATCATACTCAACACTCAGTCCAAGTCTATTTACAACCTTCATATAGCTCTTTGGATGAAGTATTTTCCCATTTGAATTTTTTAGTTTAACAAAACATTCTCTTATCACAGCAGTATCATTTTCATATATATTTTGAGTCATAATACTTACTGACTTAGTCTTTATTGCCTCTATTACGTATGATTCTAGGTCACTTGGATTTATTTCATTTTTATTTAAAATTATTTTTTTATTTCTATTTTGTTCTTGTATCTCAAATAAATTTTCTATCATATATTCTAAATTATTTGAAAAAGTAGTATCAGTAATTGCACCAGATATATTCACCTCTATATCATCTATATTAAATTCGCTACTTTTTAGACATAAAATTTCTAAAATTGAGTTGTATTCCTCTTTATTTCCACGAAAACCAAGAACAAAATCACCACCCTTTATATGTCCCATTGGAAAATTATATATCTTTTTATCATGAAAATAGTTACCTATATATTTAGTAACTTCATAAAGAACTTTATCGCCCTTTTTAATACCATAACGAGTATTTATATCAGTTATGTTGTCAATACTTACAAGTATAAGCGTATATTCTTTTTTTCTTTTTATCTCTTTTGCTAAATATTTATACAAATATTCTCTTGTAAATGTTTTTGAAACATTTTCTGTAATTCTTTCATCAAAACCTCTATATATAAGGTAGAAAATAAAGTATATACTAAATGCTAATAATAAAATTGATTCAAAATAAAATGTTGGTTGAAGAGATTCGTAAGTTGTAATTAGTGTATTTGAAATTAAAGCGAGAATAAGAGCAAAGATAGGAAGTCCCATTCTAAGTGCTAACTTAAAACGGTGTTCTCTCTCTTTTGTCTCTGGTAACAACATATTTATATATTATACGTCTAAGTGCTTAACATCTTTTGCATGAGTCTCTATATAATTACGACGAGGTTCAACTTCATCACCCATAAATAAAGTAAATGCATCAGATGCTATCTCTGCATCTTCTATAGTTACTTGCAGGAGAATACGATTCTCTTTTGTCATAGTTGTTTCCCATAACTGATCTGGATTCATCTCACCAAGACCTTTATAACGCTGAATATAAGCACCTTTTTTAGCGTACTCTATAATGTTCTCTAGTTCAGCTACTGGATCCTCAGTAAAGCTAAGGTTCCATTCTTGAATCTTTCTATATACAAAGTTTGCTTCTGTAAAATGTGGAGCTGAAAATAAGTCATCATTTATAAGTAACTCTTCCATTCCACCTTCAGTCTGAACAAATATATGAATTTCATTTGTTTCTTCATTGATAGTTTTTGTTAAAATATTATTATCAATAGCTGTTAAAAATTCCTCAATTTTACTATAAAGAGCCATAGTATCTAAAGAGATTAAATCTGGATTTTCAATAAAATGACGAATAAGTTTAATAAGTGAATAACGTCTCTCTAAAGCGTTTAAAGAACCTGTATAATGATCAACCATTTTAAAGTAAGATACTAAATCATTGTGTCCAACACTTTCAACCTCTAATGATTCAACACCATTATCAATCAAAAAGTCATTCATCTCTCTGTCATCTTTAAAGTAAATCTCTTTTTTACCTTTTTTATAACGATAAAGTGGTGGTTGAGCAAGATATAAATACCCTTTCTCAACTACATCACGAAAATGTCTAAAAAAGAAAGTTAAAAGTAGAGTTTGAATATGAGAACCATCAACATCAGCATCGGTCATAATAATAATTTTATGGTAACGAAGTTTTTCTTCATTATATTCTTCACCAATTCCACAACCCATAGCTGTAATCATATTTGTTATTTCATCTGATTTTAGTATTTTTTCTAATCTTGCTTTTTCAACATTTAAAATCTTACCTTTAAGTGGTAAAATTGCTTGAAAAACACGATCACGACCCATTTTAGCTGAACCGCCAGCAGAGTCCCCTTCCACCAGATATAATTCACATTCTGTAGCATCTTTTGATTGACAATCAGCAAGTTTACCAGGAAGAGTACCAACACTCATATTATCTTTTCTACGAGTTAATTCTCTTGCTTTTTTAGCAGCTTCACGACCACGAGCAGCCATTAATGCTTTAGAAACTATAGCCTTAGCTTGAATTGGATTTTCTTCAAAATATTTAGAAAGAAGTTCATAAGTCTGTTTTTGAACTAATGGTCTTACATAAGTATTTCCAAGTTTACCTTTAGTTTGTCCCTCAAACTGTGGTTCAGGTACACGAGCTGAAACAATTGCAATCAATCCCTCTTTTACATCATCACCAGAAATTTTCACATCTTTTTCTTTTGCTGCACCATTTTTAGAATTATAGTTTGATACAACACGAGTAAGTCCAGCTCTAAAACCAGCTTCATGTGTACCACCATTTGGTGTTCTAATGTTATTTACAAAAGATGCAAGTTTTTCATCATAAGCATCATTATACATAAGCGCTATATCAAACTCTATATCTTCTATTTTTGCAGAAAATGCATAAACATCAGCAACTAAAGTTTTTTTGTTCATATCAGCAACATACTGAGCTATACCACCTTCAAAGTGATATGTTTCTTCTATATCTGTTCTTTCATCTTTAAAAACAATAGTTATGAATGGATTTAAATATGCAAGTTCTTTAAATCTTCTTGAAAGGTATTCATATTCAAAAGTTACAGTTTCAGTAAATATACTAGGGTCTGGAGAAAATTCAATAGTTGTACCAGTTTTACGAGTTTTTCCAGTAACTGCTAAAGCTTCTTGAGGAATACCACATTTAAAAGTTTGTTCATGAACTTCTTTTTCTCTGTGAATAGTCATTTTAAGGTCAGCTGATAGTGCATTTACAACCGATACACCAACACCATGAAGTCCACCAGATACTTTATATGTATCTTTATCAAATTTACCACCAGCATGAAGAACAGTAAGTACTACAGTTGCAGCACTCATACCCTCAGTTGGATGCATATCAGTAGGAATACCACGACCATTATCAGAAACTTTACATGTCCCCTCTTTAGTTAATGCTACAGTAATAGTATCACAATGACCTGCCATTGCTTCATCTATAGAGTTATCAATAACTTCATATACTAGATGATGAAGACCACGATGTCCAGTATCACCAATATACATACCAGGTCTTTTTCTAACAGCTTCTAGACCTTTAAGAACTTTAATATTACTAGCACCGTAATTTTCCATTAACATCTCCATATAGCCATTTTGGCATAATTAAAGTTATTTTATCTAAATTATTCTAAAAGTTTGTTTTATATGGGATTTTGTTTATGTTAGAGGGTACAAATCATCCTAGTTTTTACTAGAATGATTTAATTAATATTATTTATATAACGATTGGCATAACAACTGTTTTAAAATTTTCATCACTTAAAATAAAAGGTAGATTTCCTTCATTTAAGCCTATACTAAATTCTGAATTATTAATAGTATTTAAAAAATCTAGTAAATATCTGCTGTTAATTGCAATAGTAAAGGGTTCACTAAAACCTGTGTTAAAACCTATCTCTGTTTTAGCTTCAATATTATCATCACTTAAAGACTCAAATGTGATTAAGTCATTTAAAAAAGTAATTTTAACATCTGTTGAAATAGTAGTTATTTGTTTAATTGAATCTATCATAATAGCTTTTGGAAGTATTAAATTATTTGATATCTCTTTAGGAATGATTCTAGAATATTCAGGAAATTTACCATTTATCAGTTTAGTAAAAAATGTATATTGTTCTGAATGAATAATTAGATTAGTTTCATCATAATAAAGTTCTATTTCATTAAAGAAAAGTTTTTGAATTTCAACAATAGCTTTTTTAGGAAGTATTATTGATAATTCATTTGTTGTTTGATTTGGAATATTAACTACAGCTAATCTTCTTGTATCAGTTGAAGCAAAGTTAATACTATCTGGTTTTATATCTATAAGAGCACCATTTAATTCAAATTTAGGATTATTAGTATCAATAGCTGGTGTAATCTTTTTTAAAGATTCTATAAGAGAATGAGAATCAATAGAAATTCTAGCTTTTCCTTCATAAGATGGAAATTCTGGAAAGTCATTAAAAGAAAAAGTTGGAAGTTTAAAGTTTGAATGAGCTTGAGAGATATAAAGCATATCGTTTTTAACTTCTAAATGAACGTCACCATCTTTTAATATTCTTATAATATCAAGAAATTTTTTACCATTAGCAGTAGTACTACCATCTGCAACTATATTTACATTATTAGCTTTTACATCGTAACCAATTTCATAGTCAGTAGCTTTTATTGTTAAAATAGAATTTGATGCATCAATATATACATGTGATGTAATTTGTGAAGTATCTTTTTTTTCTAAAAAAGGTTGAGCTTGAATTAAAATATTTTCTATAATTGATTTAGAAATAATTATCTTCATATAAAATCCTAATATATATTAATTTTAGTATGTAGTAGTAGGGGTTAGTGAATATGTGAATATCACTTGCAACGCCCTATCTTAAGAGTTATTTATATGTGATGAACACATATAACTCTATTCACACCTATTCACTTTTATAATTATATCTTTTTTTTAAGAAGATGCAGTTATTTTATTTGTAAGTTCTTCTATCTTTGTTTTAAAGTCTTCATCAGTTGAAATAAGTGAATTAATTTTTTTAAGAGTATGGCTTATCGCTGTATGGTCTTTCATACCAAAATATTGAGCAAGTTGAGGCATAGTATTAGGTGTTAGTTCTCTACATATATATATAGCAATTCTTCGAGCATATACAATATTTTTGCTTCTACCCTTTGAGCGAATCTCACTAGGTTTTATATTTAAATCTTTTGCAACACTACTAGTGATAGATTCCATACTAAGATTAGCTCTATTTTCTTGAACTTGATCTTTTAATACAGTTTTTGTAAATTTAAGATCGATATCTACATGCATTAGTTGTGAATAAGCATGAAGTTTTGATAATATTCCTTCAATTTCACGAACATTATTATCTATAACAGTAGCAATATAATTTATAATATCTGAGCTTAGTTTAACTTTGTTTATTTCACACTTGCTTTTAATAATAGCTATTTTTGTTTCAAGTTCAGGTGGTTGAATATCTGCAACAAGTCCCCATTCAAAACGGCTTTGAAGTCTTTTTTCAAGACCACCAATTTTTTTAGGATGTTTATCAGCTGTAAGAATTATCTGTTTTCCATCACCTTTTAATGCCTCAAAAGTGTGAAAAAATTCTTCTTGAATAGAGTCTTTGTTACTTAAAAATTGAATATCATCTATAAGGAGTACATCACACTTACGATACTTCTCTTGAAACCTATCCATAGTTTTATTTCGCACATGCCGAATAAAGTCATTTAAAAACTGTTCAACAGTTGTATAAATTACATTTTTACCTTGATTTTCAAAAACATTACCAGCTGCTTGCATAAGGTGAGTTTTACCAAGACCTACACCACCATAGATAAAAAGAGGATTATATACATTACCAGCACTTTCACTAACATTTTTTGTAGCTGCATAAGCAAACTGGTTAGAGCCACCAACCATAAAGTTATCAAATGAGTAAGTAGGATTTAAAAGCGAATGAGTTATCTTTTGTTCACTTTTCTTTATAACTTTTCTTTTGTCTATAGAGTTTTTTAATGCAATTTTAACACTAACCTTAGAACCGTTATTTACTTCAAATAGATGGGCAATTTTTTCACTGTATTTACTTTGAATCCAGTTAGAAACAAGAGCATTAGGAGCATAAAATATAGCCAAATCACTAGTTGATTTTTTAGCATCGTAAACCAAATATTTTATATATCTATTATATTCAACTTCTGTTATCTCTTTTTTTAATTGTTTTAGTACTTCTTGACCTATATTCACATCAAACCTTAAATTGTTATTTACTTAACGCTTATCATGTGAATGATAACAGTTATTTGCATAATATCTAATTAATCAGATGTGAATAACTAAAAATAAAAAATGTGAATAAGAAGTTTAAAATAACCAAGACAGTATTAAACTTCCTATAGCATGGTTTGATTTTCCAGTTTTGAATTGTTTAGAGTTGTGAATTTCCATATAATCAACAACAAAATTTTTATATCTAGCTGTAAATCCATAACCATAATAACCAACAAAAGTTTTTTTATCAACTGAATGAGATCTCTCAAAAGTATTTCCATCTAAAAATATATCTCTTGCTACTGCTGAGCCAGCAGCAGTAAAATTAAAACTAAAACTCCATGGAAGTTTTTTCATATTTTTAAATTCACCATACACAGGAATACCAGGATCAGCTCCAATATCTATAGAAGACACACCAAAGTCTTTAGGTATATTCCAACCAATTCTTGTAGTAAATCCTGTTGTAGCATTGATAGCTACATTTCCAAGTTCAGAAGATGCAAAGGGTATTATCGAACTCTCAAAATAGTCTGAGCTCTCTTTTTGAAATCTCCATTTTTGAGTATATTTTAGATTTACGCCAAGTTCATTATCAAGCTGATTAGACCAACCATTTGCACGAGGACTACCTATGATTCTGTGAACAGTGTTTTGAAAATCATCACTATAAGATGATGGACCGACCATTCCAAGCTGTAGAGATAATGAGCGTAGTTCAGATTTTGAAGCTTTATGTATAGCCATTTCTAAATATGTCCAGCCAGCATAAGGTCGATCAGTTGTCATCAATGCTGTTTCACTTATATCTGATGGTGTAAAAATTTGATTTGCTAAAGCGAAAGTAAAGTAAGAGTAAGTTTTTACATCTTTATTACCTAATAAATCATAAATCATATAATTTTCTTCTGGTATAAAATATAAAAAATTAAAGCTCTCACCAGATGAATAACTATCATCAGTTCCATTGAATATATCATTTTCTGAATAAAGATTAAATCTGTCTAATATCCAATCTTTTTCCTGAGCTAATAGAGTGGTAGATAAAAGTATTAATAATATGCTAGTTAAATATTTCATGAGATAGATTATATCAAAAATATTTTCACATATATTATAACGCTGATTTAAATTACAATTTTTATAGTTAATATGTTACTTTAGCCTAATATTTGTATATAATACATTATGATAATACTTGGAATAGACCCTGGAACACGTAATATGGGATATGCACTTATATCTTTAGAAAAAGGAAAAATTTCTTTAGTAGAAGCTGGACTTATAAAAATGAAAGCAGAAGAACTACAGTTTCAAATACCTCAAATGGTAGAGGGGCTTAGTACGATTTTTGAGAATCATAATATTGATGAAGTTGCGATGGAAGATATCTTTTATGCACATAACCCAGCAACTACTATAAAGCTAGCGCAGTTTCGTGGAGCAATTATGCTGAAGCTTCTTCAAGAGTTTGGACAGTTTAATGAATACACAGCACTGCAAGTTAAAAAAGCAATAACTGGAAAAGGTAAGGCCTCAAAAGAACAGGTTAACTTTATGGTAAAAAGGCTTTTAAATATTAAAAAAGAGATAAAACCTCTTGATATTTCAGATGCTATGGCTGTAGCTATTACTCATTCTCAAAGGGTAAAGTTAAGTAATAATAAATAGCTCCAAAGATATAATTTTAAAAAAAGGTTTGTAATGTCAAAGTTTGAAAATGTAACAATAGTAAAAGAAGCAAATATTTATTATGATGGAAAAGTGACAAGTCGAACTGTTGAGTTTGCTAATGGTGAGATAAAGTCTTTAGGAATTATGCTTCCAGGTGAATACACTTTTGGAACAAACGAAGCAGAAATTATGGAGATGTTAAGTGGAGAGTTAGAAATAAAGCTTCCAAATGAGGGCTGGAAAGTTCTAAATACTCCAGAGACTTTTGAAGTTGGAGCTAATTCATCTTTTGATTTAAAGATTAAAACAGTTACTGATTACTGTTGTTCGTATATCAAAGGCTAAGGTATAACTTAGAAAAAAACTAAATCTTTTTCTGTTAAAGGCTAAAGCATAACTTAGAAAAAAACTAAATTTTTTTCTGTAAATTATAAAAATTGACTAACTAGCTGAGATAAACTAGATTCATCTAAAGCACCAGATACTCTATGAACCTCTTTGCCATCTTTAAATATCATCAAAGTTGGAATACTTCTTATCCCAAACCTTGAACCTAAGTTTTGTTCATTTTCTGTATTTACTTTAACAAACAGTGTTTTTAGAGGAAACTTTGTAGCACTCTTTTCAAAGTTTGGCCCCATCATCTTACATGGACCACACCAAGGTGCCCAGAAATCAACAATAACAGGTATATCAGAGTTTACAATCACTTCATCAAAGTTTGTTTCATTTAGCTCTACAGGCTTCGTTTCAAGTAAAGACTTCTTACATTTACCACAGTTTGCTTTTTTATAAGATTCTTTTTTTGGAACATTGTTTACACTTAAGCAGTGTGGACAAACTACTCTCATTTTAATTATTCTCTAAATGATTTTATTTGTTCACTCATTCCAAAGTCTGGATGTTTTTTAGCATCTAACAGAGCTTGACCTATTTTATTATTATCATTATTAACTATTAGGGGAGCTAAAAAGTTGACACTAGAATTTTCTAGTGGTTCTTGTATTACAGCAACGTTATAAACACTAACGTTTGACTCTTCGTTGAGATTTAGAAGTATTTTCATATCTACAGGAACATCAAAAGAGTATTCTCTTAGTAAGTAAGGATTCACTACAGTAAAAGATATATTTTCGTTATCCATATCTTTTAAGGTTGAAAAAAGATCATCAACCTGGTGAATTTCTACATTTTTTGTATCTTCAAAACCTAATATTTGTCCTCTTACTTCTAAACTCATTTAATATCCTTTAGTTTAAAATAAACCCTCTTCATATTTAAGGCTATCGCACAAAATAAAACATGTAGAGTTTTCTATATTTGAGATATTATAGCACTCCCCAATTCCAAAAGCAAGTTTATTATCATCTTTTATTATACTTATGCCATCACTCATGTCAATTAGTGATAGTTTTTGAGTATCTAAGAGTCTTGCATTGCTAACACAATTGAATTCTAGTTTCATACTAATCCAGTCAAAAGCTCTTGCACTGTCTTGGGCAGAGAGGGTTACTAACATAGTAATTGGTGAGATAACTTCAATAGAACGAAATTCACCATCTTTAAAGTTGTCAAACCTTTTTAAAAATTCTTCTATGTTAGTTATAGGCTTCATTTTATTGGCAACCTACACATTCCATGCTTCTGTCTTCTACATCTCCAGCAACTTCTGGTGATTGTGAACGAAGATAATAAGTTGATTTTAGTCCAAGTTTCCAAGCTAACATATAAATCTCATTTAAGTATTTACCACTTGCTTTATCTAGTGTAATAAAGATATTTAGTGATTGACCTTGATCTATCCATTTTTGACGAATTGCAGCAGCTTTAATAAGAACTGTTTGGTTTAGGTCATAAGCTGGCGTATAGTAAGCCCAAGTCTCAGGAGAGAGTTTTGGAACAACTACAGGGATAAGACCACTTAGATTTTCTTCAAACCATTTTCTCTTAAATACAGGTTCAATAGCTTGAGTTGTTCCTGTTAAAATAGAGATAGAACTTGTTGGTGCGATTGCCATCAAATAACCATTTCTCATCCCTTGAGATTTCACCTTGCTTCTTAGTTCTTCCCACTCATAAGTGGAAGCAAAAAGTCCACCACGATCGACAAGATTTATAACTTCTGCATTAGCATGATCCATTGGCATAGTACCTTTGCTCCAAGCTGATCCTTCGTAATCTGGATAACTTCCTTTTTCTTTTGCTAAATCAGAAGATGCAGAGATAGTGTTATAGCTAACTGCTTCCATTATTTCATCAATTTTATCAAAGTGTTCCTGACTTCCCCATTCAATAGCAGCCTCTGCTAACATTTGAGCTTCACCCATAACACCTAAACCGATAGCACGAGATTTCATGTTTGTTCTTTTTACTTTTTCAACAGGATAGAAGTTAAGGTCTATAACATTGTCCAAACATCTAACAGCGATTGGTACAACTCTATTGATTTCTTCTTTTGTGTTTATGCGAGATAGATTTACTGATGCTAGATTACAAACAGCAGTATCACCATTTACTTTTTCTTTCTCAACTACATATATAGGATGTCCGCCAAGAGAGTCAAGGGCAGTAACTTTTTTCGCAGGTTTTTCTATACCGCTATCTACTTTTACAATCTCATCCTCTTCGTAAGAGATAGTATCTCCATTTTCAAAAATGAACTTTATTTTATAGTGGTTTGGTTTAGTATTTTGAAAGATTTCAGTACAAAGATTTGAACTTCTAATAGTTCCAGTATGACTATTTGGATTTGCTTTGTTAGCGTTATCTTTAAAACAAAGGAAAGGTGAACCAGTCTCAAAGTAAGATGTTAAAATCTTTTTCCATAAATCTTTTGCTTTAACTTTTTCTTTTAATATACTCTCATCTTCTTCTAACTCTTTATAACGTTTGTTAAAATCTTCACCATGAAGTGTTGCTAACTCTCTAACATCATAAGGATCAAAAAGTGTCCAGATACTATCTTCTTGAACTCTTTGCATAAACAAATCGTTTAACCACATTGCAGGAAAAAGGTCATGTGCACGACGACGCTCTTCACCCGAGTTTTTCTTTAAGTCTAAAAAGTCATTTATATCTATATGCCAAGGTTCCATATAAACAGCGATAGCACCTTTTCTAGTTCCTAACTGATCAACTGCAATTGCGATATCGTTAGTTATCTTTAAAAATGGCACAGTTCCACCAGCTGCATTTTTGTGTCCATCTATAAATGAACCCATAGAGCGAATACCAGTCCAGTCCCAACCGATACCTCCACCAAACTTAGAAAGCATAGCCATTTCGCCATATGAATCAAATATACCTTCAATATTATCAGGTGTAGAACCAATATAACAAGAGCTTAGTTGGTGTCTTGTTGTTCTAGCATTTGATAGGGTTGGAGTAGCAAGCATAACTTGAAACTGAGAAATCATGTCATAAAACTTTATTGCCCATTCGTGTTTGTTTTCTTCTCTTTGAGCTAAGAACATAGAGATAGCCATAAACATATGCTGAGGAAGCTCTATAGGGTTAGAATCTTTATCTTTTATAAGATATCTATCATATAAAGTTTTAACACCTAGGTAATTAAATAGCATATCACGCTCAGGTTTAATATGTTTTTCTAGTCTATTAAGGTCATACATATCACTAAGTCCTAAAAGAAGACGACCTGCTTTTTCACCTCTTTTAAAATACTTCTCTAAAGAGCAGTAGCCAGTAAAGCTATTAACTTGATGATAAAGATTAAACATAAAAAGTCTTGATGCAACAAATGTCCAGTTAGGAGCATCAATATCTATCTTATCAACAGCTGTTTTGATTAAAGTTTGCTGTATCTCTTGAGATGTAATGCCATCACGAAATTGAATTTGTGCATCAACTTCTAATTCACTTTGAGATACATTGCTTAAACCTTCAATCGCTGCTGAAGTATATTTTTGAATCTTTGTAATATCTAGTGGTTCTGTTCTGCCGTTTCTTTTTATAATTGTTATCATTAATGTGTCCCTAACATGAAATACTTTATTTGATTTTTTACATAATTATTAGGAAAATAATTACATAAGAAATCAGCTAAAAGTAACAGATTTTATCTAAAGAAATGTATAAATTTCCTGAAACGAAATGTAAAATTATGATGACATGTGATAGGTAAGTATATGTATAATTTTAGATGATATTTAGCATAACCAATATGGTTATGCTAAGAAGTTTTTTGCCTACTTTTTAAAGACTCTTGCAAAGATGTTATCAACATTTTTAGTGTAGTAATCATAGTTAAAACATTCACGAATCTGTTCTTCGCTTAGTGAATTTCTTAATTCATCGTCTGCTAAAAGGTGACCAAGATATAAAGATTCACCTTTTTCATTAGTAGTAGCTTTACCTTGTTGAATCTCTTCCCAAACTTTCATAGCATTACGTTGAACGATTCTATATGCATCTTCACGAGACACACCT